>Ga0129311_1000647_pt1 | contig 28780 bp, 23 predicted proteins | sample Go1ome_FD_94435 | JGI IMG/M metagenome (GOLD analysis project Ga0129311, IMG submission 94435) | Western lowland gorrila individual fecal microbial communities from Wisconsin, USA - Go1022B metagenome | ecosystem: Host-associated > Mammals > Digestive system > Large intestine > Fecal | place...
CTGTCATTTGTACTTTGTGTACTGGTTTCTTTTCTCTTGCCATAAAATAAGGCCTCCTATGATTTAATATTTTATCATAGAAGACCTCTAAATCCTATTTACAGAAAACTTTTCACAGACTCGGTGAATGCAAAACCATTGTTACTGAATAAATTTATTTGAAAATCCCTCTTATGTTGAAGTAAGCCAACAGAGGCAATGCCATTGAGCCAAGTGTTCGATAAAGTCAACTTATAAAACCAATCTAACACCATAAAAAAGGGCTGTGGATTTTCCACATTCCTTTTTTTTATGCATGATTTTCACTTTTCACTATTTTCAACTTGTCTCACATGATGTATACTCAGGCTTGGGAGTTGTTTCGATTATACTTGTAATGGTGGATTTTATAGCTGTGTTTATTTTGTATAAAGAATGTCGTATCAGGGAGTTTTCGGTTATTTTTTCTCTGTGCAAAAATTATATTTATGCCGGGTGTGTTAATATATCATTAGGATACATATTAACGAAATAATCGAAATTAATGAAAGGAGAAAAAGATTATGGATAAGAAGAAAATTACAATAATTGTATCTGTTACAGTTGCAGCAATCGTTGCTATCGTACTTGCCTTCACGCTTACAAGCTGTACAAAAGGTAAGGATGATAGGGTTGCTATGACGACAAAGGCTACTACAGAAGTCGCAACGAAGAAGGCTGCAAAAGCTACAACAAAGGCTACTACAGAAAAGGCAACTAAAACTACAGAAAAAAAGACAACAGAAAAGAAAACGACAGAAAAGGTAACAGCAGGGAAAACTACTAAGGCAACCACAGCTGCCACAACTGCTGAAAGCACTACCACAGAGCAGCAGACATGGGAAGATACCACTCAGGCACCGACAGAAGCTCCTTACACTCCCGACACAGAAGCGCCTACGGTAGCACCGACAGAAGCGCCGACAGAAAGAAGGACAGAGGCTCCGGCAACAACCACGGCAGCACCGACCACTACAGAGGCAGCTACAACACAGCATGTACATGACTGGGAAGTGCTTAGTCAGAAAACAGAGGATCATCAATATTGCAATACTTGTGGTGCAGATATAACTGGTATGAGTGTCAAGGCACACTGCAAAGCATCGGGTACGCATATGACAACAATGGGAAATACTACTATTGAGGTTTACAACTGTTCAGGTGCATCTCATGCTGAACCTGTCGTTGTGTCAACCACTTGGGAGTGTCTTGATTGCGGTGAGACAGTAACCACTAGCGGGGAGAGTAGACCTTAGAAAAAAACATAATCAGCAATTGAATTTATAAAACAGTCAATTCATGAAAAAGAATTGGCTGTTTTTTTGTACTCTAAATTCTTTCATATTTGTCTACTGAGAGGGACTTTGGGGATTGCTTCTTTTTAAGGTCTCTAAACGGAACTTATTTCCATTTTATTTTCGCTTTTCGCAAGGTTTTGCGTTCATGATAGACAAATATTATAGAAAGGAAGAAGTAGGTTATGAAAACAAGGGAAAGATTAAGAAACATAGGAAAAAGGTTGTTAGCCTCGGCTATGGCGCTTTCGATGTGCTTGTCACTCGTCCCTGATGTAAGTGTATTTGCTGCCGACGATTCAGCATCTTATACGGTAACACTTGGTGACGCTGATGGTGGTCAGATAGAGTTTTACAATTCAGAAAGCGGTACTACAGAGAGTGTGACCGATAAGCAGTATGCAGAAGGTGATACTGTAGAGGTAAAGCTTACAGCAGACGATGGGTATTCCATTGGCGGTTTCGTTATCAGTGATACTGATGGCGCTGAACTTTACTCAGACGATACAAGTGATGATGTATTTGAGTTCACTATGCCTGAGATGGATATTGTTGTCGGAGGAAAATTTACAAAAAGTGACACGGAAAGTGCAGAAGAGACAGAGGACGTTCAGGACAGTGCCGATTACAAGACGTATACCATAGAAGGAACTTCTGTCCAGATTCAGGGACAGCAGAGAAGTGATGATCCAGTGTACTATGCTGCTATGAAAAAGTATGTAGATGATTTCCTGAGTAAAAATGGCACGACTTCAGGTGTTGAGTTCGCATCGACATATAAAGGTGGAAAAGCGGTGCTTAACTGGTGCCCGTCAACACATCTAAATGGCACAAATGGAGGCAGGGCTCATTGTTCTGATCTTGTTGGATACGCATGGAATTCATCCACTTTATCTGTAAATCATAAAGCTGCATCCTGTGAAGCGTCAGATGTATTTAATACCATAAAGAAATCCAGCTCTTATTTCAAAGTCGTGTATCAGAACTCTGGCTCATCAAACGGCAAGGTCTACCTGCAGAAAGGTGACATCCTCTTATTCAGCACTGATGGCAAGGGAAAGGTTACTTTCGATGAAAGTGGAAACGCATCCGGCGGAACCCATATAGCCTTTGTGTATGATATAGATTCTGATGGAACTATCTGGATAGCTGACTGCAATGGAAATATGGAAGGTGAAGGTCAGGGTAGGACAGGTGTAAGAAATCTTGGTCAGGTCAATGACCTTACGGTGGATATAGAGGATTCTGAAGATAGTGAGGAAAGTGGAAATGATACCAATGATCTTGTAATAGATATGGAAGCTTCCCCGCTTGGCAAGTATATCTCCGTGCTCAGGTATCAGGCGCCGATAGTGCATGCCTTTAAGATAACAAAGACAGATGGCGGAAGCACAATAAAGTATAATACTTATACTACAAAAGACGGTACAACTTCGGTTACAAAAACCGGTACGGTCAGCTGTAAGCGTATAGCCTCAACAAACAAAGGGTATGGTAAGCTTACTGATGCCAGATTTGAAGTAAAGACAGCAGACGGAAAAGCCGTAACTGTGTATACGGATGCAGACTGTACCAAGAAAGCTGCAAGCACAAGGCTTGAAGCAGGAACTACCTATTATATAAAGGGTGCGAAGTCGGGAGCTAAGTATACGGTATCTGAGTCAGTAACTCCTAAGGGATGGCAAACTGCAGCAGATAAGAAATTTAAACTTGTGGATGATAAGACAGCCTCGGTGACTCTTGTGGACACGTTTAAAGGTGATCCTATAGCGCTTACTCTGAAGAAAAAGGGTGCGACAAAGAATGAACCACTTGCAGGGGTAAGGTTCAAACTCACAGATGATAGTACTATAAATGATAAAGGAACCCACAGATCTTGGGTATTCCAGACGGATGAAGATGGCGAAATTAATTTTGCTGATACTAGCAATATCGTAAGTGGTACTGCTTTTTTATTTAGTACTGGATATATTCAATTTTTCGCCGGCACATACACCTTATCTGAGGTTGCCCCTCCTGCCGGATATCTTGTCAAGGGCGATTATTCTCTTTATGACAAAAACAACGATGAGATAGCCGGAAGCAATAAATCCTTTGATAAGACAGGTTCATCGGATAATAATATACTCACGTTCAAGGTAACTGTCGGTACAAATGGTACGGCGAGTGCAGAGATAGGAAATGTTCAGCTTAATAACACATCTCTTAAGATATCCAACACCCAGAGGTCATATTCATTCTCCATCAGCAAGAAGGATGCGACATATGATTATGACAATAAGGAAAACCATAAGATAATAACAGATACAATATCATCAAATGGTACAAAGACTGCAGGCAGCACTAACTGTGACCATATATCAGCAACGAATGCTGCAGGCGGATATGAAAGACTGGATACCGTAAGGTTCACTGCAAAAGCGGGTACAAAGACTATCCCTGTATATTCGGATGAGAACTGTACAAAGCAGGTCAAAGGTGGGCTTGAAAGAGGAAAGAAATACTACGTAGCTGAAAATGACATCAAGGCAAACGGATACAAGGTAACTATAAGTGAGTCAACTGTCCCTGCAGGATGGAATAAGAGTGCAGATAAGACAGTGACATTAAAGAGCAATGCAAATACGGCTGTAAACTTCTCAGATAAGTTCAGCGGAACAGCACTCAATCTTACACTTACAAAGACAGACAAGCACAGCAACAAGATCGAAGGCGCTTTATTTACTCTTACTGATAACAGTACATTAGGAAGAAAATGGATATTTAAGACTGACAAAGATGGCAAGATCAATTTCTCAGATCCTAGTTACCTTGTAAGAGGTACAGCGTTCTATACAAATGCAGATAAGACAAAACTTCAGTTCTTTGGTGGAACATATACACTGACGGAGACAAAGGTTCCTTCGGATTATATGATCAAGGGAGACTGTACCTTAAAGGTTGGCACAGAGACACTAAAGACCAAACAGGCGTTTGAAGGAAGCAGTGCGGTACTTGCTACCATAGTCATAAAGCCAAAGACAGATGGCACAGGAACGGCTTCTGCAAGCATTGATAATATAGAAGTAACCAACGCTGCAAGGGGAGTGGTAAACGTAAGGAATGAAATAAAGCCTCATCCGTTTACTATAGAAAAGACAGATGCAACAGATGCTGCAAAGTATACTGTAAAGACATATGCAGATGGCAAGGTGACATCAACAGGTAGTAAGAGCTGTGATGAGATAGCGTCAGGCAATAAGATGTACGGTCGTCTTTCATCTGCTGCGTTTACAATAACAGATGAAAGCAGCAATGCTAAAGCTGTTTATGATGACGCAGATTGTACTAAGAAGCATTCCGGAGACCTCAAAGCAGGAGTTACCTATTATATGAAGGATACACCTGCCGGATCGAAATTTACTGTAACTGAGACATCACCTAAGGGATGGAGTGGTACAGGAGATAAGCAGACCCTTACCCTGACTGTAACAGGCACACCTAAGGTATCATTTACTGATAGATTTTACGGAACAGAACTTAAGCTTTCACTCACAAAGCAGAATGATGTAAGCGGAAAGCTTGCAGGTGCGGTATTCAGACTGAGATTTTCTGATGGAACAAATAGCTCTGATTATGTATATATAACAGATAAAAATGGTATCATAGATTTTTCAGACACAGCGTACCTCAGATCGGGAGAAGTTATTCTTGATGAGGCAGGAAAGATCCAGTTCTTTGCGAGCAATTACACTCTTACAGAGATAAGTGCTCCTGCCGGATACAAAACATCCGGATGGTATATCACATCAAGTGATGACACAAAGATTAAATTCAGTGGTAAGGTTTGCGATTTCAATATCACTTCAGGATCTGACGGACATGCAACAGCAAAGATTGGTAGTCTTATTCTTGATAATGAGAAGATGACCGTTGTAGATACAGCGAAGCTCATGGGCTTTAAGATAAACAAGACAAACGTTGATACTGATGATAACACCTTAGAGGGTGGTATGACAGATTATACAACAGGTTTTGAAGTCATCTATGTTGGCCGTGAAGGAGATAATGATGATTCATATGCATGGATTGATTATAACGGCAACGGAGAGTATGACGGAGCTTCAGAAAGAGTAGCAAAGGGAGCGAATGTAAAGGATCCTGAAACAGGAAACAATACATGGCTTACTGATAAGAATGGACTCTATGAGTGTGCTGCAATCCTTCAGACCGGAACATATGAAATAGTAGAGACAGTTCCACCTATAGGAATGCTTGCAGACAGCGAGTATGACAGATTCGATATCACATTCCCGGATAAGTGGGAGAATATAAACGATAAGGACATCATTGACCTTACAAAGACACCTCTTGCAAACTCAATGATAAGAGGCGGTGTCGCAGGATATAAGTACGATTATGACACACTTCTTAAGAAAGCCATGGCAGGAAGTTCATTTGACGGCATCGAGTTCTGGATAAAGAATGTAAATGACCATGATGTATGGCTTGATACGAACGGAGATGGTGTAATAACTGATGATGATTACAAATTGTCTGCCGGAGATGAGTACAAGATAGCTACACTTGAAAATGGCAATACAGAGTTTTCAACATCACCTGCATTCCTTCCTTATGGTGATTATGTACTTTATGAGAGGCAGGGAAGTAATGACACATATATCATTCCAGACAAGTACAGCAAGGAAGGTATAAACTTCTCAATAAAGAATGACCTTGAGTACCAGATGTTTGTGCTTGATGCGGATGAGGATGAACTTACCGGAGATCTCAAGACAAAGTACGGTCCATATATGACGAGTATCAGTTCGCACTTTGCAGATGGCTCAAAGATGGATGTAAAGCGTAATGTGACATTTACAGCGCTTGGCAATGACAATGTATTTGCAAATAAGGTAAACAGACATGGCGTTGCTATAGTAAAGTATGACTCTGATGAGCATGCGGATGTAGCATATAGCGATGCACTTCCTACACCACAGGGCGATGGAAAGCTTACCGGAGCAGAATACGAAGTCATCAATATGAATAACGGCGCTATCATGGTGGATACCGATAACGACCATAAGGGTGACACAAAGATAGAGAAGAATGGTGTATGTACTGTGCTTAAGACAGTGCTTGATGATAGGACAGGCCTTGAGTATGCAGCAACAAATACAACATTCCTTCCTGCAGGAACTTATAAAATAATAGAGAAAACACCTTCTGTCGGATACCTTAACAGTACTGATCGAGGCGGTGTAGTAAGCCATACATACGAAGTAAAGGAAGATGGTGCATATCTGCTTTATGGAACATCAGATAAGGCACTCACCGCATTAAAGCAGATTGTTACAGGTAAATATCCTAACACTGTATTTGATGAACACGCGCATGAAATAAAGTGGATAGAGAAAAAGACTGACGTATTTGCTGAGCCTGTTATGAGAGGACAAATTTCTATAAAGAAGAATGATGCCGACAGGAAAGAGCATAAGACTGGTACAAGCAGTATGTTCAAGGGTGACTACGATTCAAAGTACGCCCAGGGTGATGCATCATTTGCTAATGCTGTATATAACATTTACAACATTTCAGATTCATATGTGTACACTAAGGGTACAAACGGAAATACAACCCTTGAAAGATATGAGAGTGGTAAGACCGCATTCGCTAAGCTTACAGGTATTGATACCGAAAACCTTGAGTATACAAATGGGGTTTGTGAGCAGACATTTGATGCAGTATTTACCGATAAGACTGCAGAAAGTATTAGAACTGGTCTTGCAGCAAATATATGCTATACACTTACCACAGACGGAAACGGCAATGCATCTACAGATAAGGGAGCGCTTCCATATGGAACATACCTCATCTTAGAAAAGACTCCATCAAAGGGTTATAGAAACACATCAAGTGATGGAGGCTGTATAGCAAAGATAGTAAGGATCAGGGAAGAAAACGAAACTGTTGATGTAAATTACGATGCAAAGTCTACAGACAGAGGACTTTATGAGTCTGTAATCAGAGGTGGCTTTGAAGTTTACAAGTATGATGAGGAAACACTTATGAGTGTACCACAGGGAACCGCAAACCTTGCCGGTTCGTTTGAGGTAATAAACAGAAGTGAGTCTTATGTATGGGTAGACAGTAATGAGGATGGCGTGCTTTCAGATAATGAATATTATGAGCCGGGCGCTGTTGTATTCAAATTCAAGACAGATGCGAATACAGGAAAGTATACATCAAGCAACAGACTGCTGCCATATGGTACTTATGAGATTCATGAGACATATCCGCCATACGGATATCTGCATTTAAGTGATATCAACCCTAATACTTCAGTATTCTTCAACGTAAGAGAAGATGGTAAGATTGTAAGTGACGGATGGTTCTATGATAAGGATGGCAATAAGGTAGAGTCATTTACACATTACGCTCCTGTTAATGCTTTCGATGAAAATGGAAAGAGGATTACAGAGGAAGAACTTGCAGGAGAAAAGAAAGAAGTCACTGATGCAAGACTTATCATTTACAACTATGTAATGAGAGGCGACTTGTTCTTTGAGAAGAAGAGCGGAATCGACAAAAAGAAGATGGCATTTATACCATTCCTTATGAAGTCATATGACGAAGATGGAGATGTAATTGAAAGCCACATTATCTTCACTGATCAGAACGGCGACTTCAACACATGTGCTGATTATGTAGATCATACATATAAGACCAATGCCGGCGATGAACTTTATGATTACCTTATGGAATATACCAAGGCATACGATGATGAGGATGTAGATAAGATCGCGGAGCTTGATGCACAGTATAAAGACCTGACTGCCGGACTTGCAAAGGGTGTTGGAACATGGTTTGGCCTTAATACAAAGGTAAGTGATGACCTTAATAGACAGGGAAATCTTGATAAGGTGCTTTCACAGACCGGAGCACTTCCATTTGGCACATACACTATTGAAGAGCTCAGATGTCCTAATAATAAGAACTATGACATGGTTTCAGATACTATCATAGTAGATACAGATGCATGTGAAACTGATGCTGTGACAGATCCTGAGAGCTTCAAGGAACATAAGATGCACAGCACGATCAATTTCGGCACTATATACAACACCGTAAAGGGACTTGAAACAGTCGCACTTACACAGAAAGAGCAGAGCCATTACAGCTATGCTTACTCAGATCTTGTTATTATAGACAAGGTTTCATATGAAGGACTGGTTCCGGGAACAAAGTATAAGATGGTAGCAGAGCTCCATGATGCAGTTACCGGCGAGATACTTCAGGACAACTGGGGTAAGGATGTCCGTGTAGAAAAGGAATTTACTGCAAAGCTCACAACAGGCAGTCTTGATATGAACATCGAGTATGATGCATCGGATTACAAGAACGGCGGAAGTATTGTAGTATTTGAGTATTTGTACGACCTTGACAGTGGCCTTGAAAGTCCTGTAATGAAAGAAGCGAATATAAAAGAGATGGATCAGCAGATTCATTTTCCAACAATTGATTCATTGCTTCTTCCTGAAGGATCAGAGCAGCATATGATCAAGGCTGACGAAGACCTGAGTCTTGTAGATACAATATCTTACGAAGGGTTTGAGCCTGATAAGACATACGTGATCGAAGGTGTGCTTATGGATGGCGAGAATGTGACTGAGGCAGCAGATGATGATGACGAGAACATCAAGGCAGAAATTTACGAAGAGACTGACGAGCTTAAATATAATAAGAACGGAGAGCTCATCTTTAAACCAAAGGCTTCAGAGGGAACATTCAAACTTTCATATAAGTTTAATGGAAAGACACTCTCCGGAAAAACTCTTGTTTCTTATGTAGAAGTAAAGAAGAATAGAGAAACGATAGCAGCACACAAAGATATTGCTGACGCAGATCAGACTATCTACATACCGGGTGTTAAAACCACTGCACTTGATAAGACGACCGGAACTCATATGACAATTGCAGATGGCATAGCTGAAGTAATTGATACCGTTAAGTATAGCGGTCTGCAGCCTGGATTTGCTTATGATGTTAAGGGAACACTCATGGATAAGAATACAAATGAGCCTTTACTCATAGACGGCAAGGAAATAACAGGTTCAGCAAGCTTCACTGCAGAAAATACAACGGGAACTATTGATGTTACATTTACATTTGATGCAAGCGCAATAATCGGAAAGAGTCTGGTTGTGTACGAGGACCTTTATCTGGATGGTGAAATTATAGCAGATCATCGTGATATTGATGATGAAGAACAGACTATATACACAGCAAAGATAAGCACTGTTGCAAAGGACAGTGAAAGTGGTCTGAAGCTTATAAATCCAGATGGAACAGTATCAATTACAGATACTATTTCATATGAAAACTTCATTCCTGAACTTACCTATGTATTTAAGGGACGTCTTGTTGATGTTACAACAGGAGAAACACTTAAGGATAAGGACGGAAACGATGTTGTATCAGAAAATGAAGTAACTCCTAAGGAGAAAGATGGAACTACTGATGTAACCTTTACTTTTGAGGGTTATACGGAGCTTGAAGGAAAGAACGTTGTTGTTTTTGAGGATGCTTATTTAAAGAAAGCCGATGGATCTTTGATCTTGGTAGCAAGTGAGATCTCTCTTGACAATGAGGATCAGACAGTATACTTCCCGGAGCTTCACACAACTGCATTCTCAAATGATACAAAGATAAACGTTGCAAAGACAGGAAAGGCAGAAATAGTAGATACTGTTGCATACTACAATGTACTGCCGAATATACCGTATAAGGTTGTTGGTACACTTATAGACAAGGATACAGCAAAGGCTGTCACAGTCGATGGAAAAGAAGTAACAGCAGAAGCAGAGTTTACTCCTGATAACAGCTATGGAACAGTAGATGTTACATTCAAGTTCGATGCAAGCGATCTTTCAGGAAAGACACTTGTTGCATTTGAAAAGCTCTATGTTGTAAAGGATAAAGATGTTTTGGTTAAGAGTCATGAGAAAATTGATGATGAGAAAGAAACTATTTATCTTCCTAAGATCGGCACCACGGCGACAGATGCTAAAACAGGACTTCACATTGCAAATGCAGATGAAGACATTACCATAAATGATGAGATTGCATATGATAATCTTGTTCCTGGATATGAGTATACATTTGTCGGACAGCTTATAAACAAGAGTACAAAGGAGCCGATAAAGCTTACAAACGGAACAAGTTTTGATGAAACAGCACTTGAACATCCAATGGAGACTGAGATTGCGGTTTCAGATAAGCTGAATGGAAAGACAGAGCCAGGTGCAGGCGAAAATGCGGACACATCTGATGATGCAAAGAATGATGCAAATGCTGATAATACAGGCTCTTCTAAGTCAGTAGAAAGCACTGCCGGAGGAACATATGTGATCAAGAAGTTCACACCGACATCTGCAAGCGGTAAGGTCGAGATGACATTTGTTTTCGATGGACGTGAATATGCAGGTGCTACAGTTGCTTTTGAGTCTGTGTATGCAAATGGATATTTAGTTGCAGAACACAAAGATCTTAATAGCGATACGCAGACTGTGACCGTACCTAAGATAAAGACAAATGCTACAAATAAAAAAGATGGAACTCACTATGCAAGCGGTGAAAAGACAACCATCGTTGACCGTGTAAGCTATACAGGTCTTATCATAGGTAAGGAATATGAGGTCAAGGGAACACTCATGGATAAGGAAACAAATAAGCCGTTGCTAATTGATCCAAAGAAGGGTGAAACAGCCGGAAATACAGTAACAGCTTCAAAGAAGTTTACTGCAGATAAGAGTGACGGCTACACTGATCTGGAATTTACATTTGATGCTAAGCTGCTCTGTGGCAAGACTATCGTTGTCTTTGAAGACATATATCACGAAGATAAGCACGTTGCGTCGCATCGAGATATAAATGATTTAGACCAGTCAATCCATGTAGTAGGAATTAGTACAACGGCACTTGACGAAAATACTAAGCAGCATGTTGCAATAAATGGCAAAACAGTCATCGTAGATACAATTGAATATGATGGCCTTATACCGGGATGTGAATATGTACTTTCTGGAAAGCTTATGGATAAAAAGACACAGAAAGCTGTAACAAACGGAAACAATACATCTGCTATAAAGAGTATTGCAAATAAGGTGACAGGAAAATCTAATGAATATGTAAGCGAGATCAAGTTTACTCCGGCTGCAGCTAAGGGCAGTGTAACGGTTAAATTTGAGATCGACACAACAGGTCTTGCAGGCAAGAGCATAGTAGTTTACGAAAAGCTTTACGCTAATGGTAAACAGATAGCTAAGCATGAAGATATAAACAGTGCGGATCAGACCGTAACTGTGGTTAGCATCAAAACCAAGGCTTATGATAAGTCCACAAAGGGCAAGTCAGTGGCTTATGGAGAAAAGGTGACGGTAACTGATACCGTTACATATACAGGCCTTGAGCCAGGCAAGAAGTATTCACTCACCGGAAAACTTATGGATAAGGGTACAAAGAAGGCTATAAAGCTGATATCTGGCGGCAAGAATAGCAAGACAGATAGTAACACTGTTACAATTACATTTGTTCCTAAGAAGGCTGATGGCACGGTTGACATGAACTTTGTTATAAGCACTAAGGATCTTTCCGGAAAGAGTCTCGTTGCTTATGAGTATCTGAAGCTTGACAATAAGGTTATTGCAAAGCATGAAGATATAAACAGCTCAGATCAGACTGTTACAGTACCGGGTGTTTCAACTAAGGCTACTGTGGATGGAAAGAAGAAAGCAAAAAAGAGTTCAAATACAGTAATAGTTGATACCGTAAGCTATAATAACCTTGAAAAGGGTAAGTCATATACTCTGAAGGGTGTTCTTATGGACAAGAAGACCGGTAAGTCTACAGGCGTTACAGCTGAGGCTAAGTTCACAGCAAAGAAGTCTGATGGCACGGCTGAAGTTAAGTTTACGATAGATACTACAAAGTATGATGAACTTGTAGTATTTGAGGAGCTTTACTACGGCAAGACTCTCATCGGAGAGCATAAGGATATAAATGACAAAGCCCAGACCGTATCATTTAGTGATACAGACACTCCTCCATCAAGAGTTCCTACAGGTGTAAGTGCAATGCTGATAGTATTGCTTGCAATTATGCTGATAGGTGGCGGAGCAGGTATATTCTTCTTCAAAAAGAAGATCAGATAAGCTAGTTTCATAACCTTTCATAATATATTGAGGCGTCCCGGCATGTCCGGGGCGTTTCTTTTTGTTCAAAAATCGAAATGGACTTTTAGGGAAATTTGTATATAAGTTAGAAGTATGGTACAATTATTTCAATCCTGTAAAATTCATATTTTATTTATAAGTATAATTATAAGGAGAATGAAAAAATGGCGAATAATGAAGAAGAAATTAAATTGACACAGACAACTATTAATGGAGTTCCGTTACCACAAACCCCTAAACCAGAAGTTATTAACGAATCTTTCGATTTTTTTATGATTTTTTTCAAAAATGAAAATTAAATGCCGATTGCGCATATAGAAGAATGATAGATGGAGTTATGAACGTGATAGTTTATGAAAACGACAAATTTATTATGGAAAAAAAGAGCATGTAAATCCAATAACTAAGAGTATAATTGTAAACTATGAAATAAGTCCGAAGTATGATTTATTTCATATGAATATGAAGGTGCTTGGAAATAAGATCGTTGCAGTGTTTCCTGAAGGATTATCATTTGATGGAAGTAGAAAAGATTTGTGGATACAGGCTGTAAATGATTCAGAAGAGTTTATCAAGGAAGCAATGCCATATATTGCATAGAGGTAATTAATTCATTTAGTAATAATACTAAGACGTCCCGGCATGTCTGGGGCGTCTTTTTATGAAAAAATGTGAAGCCATATAGAAATGCGAACATCAAATATATTTCTTTTATGTTTTTTCTTCATATTTTAATTGAAAAATTAAAAAAGGAGAAAAAACAAATGAAAGATTTTATTTTAGGATTAATAGTTTGTATAGCTATTGCAGTTCTTGTGGTAGGTTGTACTCAGCAGGGTATGACAAAAGATATGGGAGGTTCAACAACAATAGAACTTGAACCGAATACAAAACTGGAAGAGATCACATGGAAAGATAACTCTCTCTGGTATTTAACCAGGTCGATGACAGATGATGATGTGGCAGAAACACATACTTTTCGGGAAAGCTCTGAGTATGGCGTTTTCGAAGGAACTGTAACGATAATAGAAAAAAAGACAAAATAGAAATGTGCCTTGGTATGATTTACCAGGGCATTTTTTGTGTTGAATCCAGAATCAATGTTTGCAAAAACGGAATTTATTTCCTTTTATTTCCTCTTTTTATTTTGATATTAATCACCATATTTTTATTATCAAAAAAAATAAAAAAAGGAGAAAACATAATATGGAATTTACAATGAACGAGCTTATAGATGAGCTCAAAAGAAGAGGATTTGAAGCTAGAGAGATTGACACTGTCAAGAATGGTGTTAGAAAGCATGGCATTGTTGTAAAAATAGGAGATGGATCTGTATGTCCTATATTTTATGCGGATGATATGAAAGATTTTCCTATGCAGGAAGTTGTTGATAAGATCGTATCAGCACTTCCTAGTATAGAGGAAAAGAGCAAGACTCCATTTCTTGAGATGATTTCTGACTGGGATTATGTGAAAGATCATATAATCTTATGCCTTCAGCATGGGTCTACTGAAGGGGTTTTCAAGTGGAATCTTTTCGGAGATCTTGAAATTTTCTTAAGGATAAAGCTTTGCGAAGACCCAGATAGCCTTGTGTCTGTTAAGGTCAGGAATGAGTATCTGGCATTTTGGGGAATAGATCCTGATACCTTGTATTCCGTTGCATTGGAAAATACTGTCAAGGAAACAGAGATTCTAACAATGGCCGAGAAATTAGGTGCTGATTTCCCAGGCATGGATGACATGGTCATTATAACGAACAAGTCCGGTATTAACGGAGCTGCTTGTATTGTTGATGATCATGTAACAGAATACTTAGAAAAGAAATTTGGAAGTGAGTATGTACTTCTTCCAAATACTATTCATGAATGGTTAGCTATGGCATATGACCCTGACGGAGATTATGATGGGATGGTTAGAGATTCTAATATGTCAGATGCCGTAGGCCCTGATTTGGTTCTTTCTGATCATGCTTACCATATTAAGAATGGAGAAGTTATAGACAGAGAGGGCATTGCATAAAAATTGCTTTGTTACCTCAAGATAAAGAAAGATACCGGTATCTACAAATGTAGATGCCGGTATTTTTTTTATAATGAGATAGAACATATTTGAGATATAAAAATAAAAAAGGAGAGTATGTAATATGTCAAAAAAGAATAAAGAGGTTGCAATGGCTATTGCAGCAGATAGGAGAAATGACGCCTTTTCGTTTGAAAATATTGGATTTGAGAAGGCGGTGAAAAAAGCCGGAAGAAAAATGTATAAGAAACTGAAAAAGATGAGCAGAAATGGAAACTTCCATGATCTGCTTAGGGATTTGCTTTTCAGTTATTCGGGCGAATTCTTGGAAAGCCGAGAGAGCGCAGCGTTTGATGCGTTTCTTGTAACGGTAGCCGGTGATTCAGTAGATGACTATTTTTCAAGGGTAAGAAGTACTGGAATATCAGAATTTGTAATTGTTTCAAATAATGTTTCCTGGAATCATGATTTCGCGTATAAAGATAAATGGTTGCTGTATAACACAATGGCTTTTTACATCGAAATAGACTTTCTACACACAAGCAAGAAAGAATTTTGTAATGGAGTAAGATATAATTATCTCTACGATAACACCAAAGAGCTATGTGATTTATATGAGTACGTATTTGGTAAATCATTAAGTAATATGTTTGAAAAGTATGCAGATCAGGAGGAACAGTAATATGGATTATTTTGATACAATTGCGGGACAGAGATTCACGGGATATACTATGCCGGCTCTTATTGAGCAGATAGAGGCGCTTAACGAACGTCTTTCAAAAAAACCACAGCAGTATACAGTGAGAACATCAAAAATACATGTTGCAGAGGTTGTTGAAGAAGAAATTGCAAATGGATCAAGATTTGTATCATGTATACCAGGTGCGGATCATTTCCAACTTATAATCTTTGAAAAGTAAAAAGTTTTCCTTTATTAAGATCTACACATCAGAAATGGTGTGTAGATTTTTTTTATGTTTCATTTGTCATGTTTATGATAAATAATAAAAAGGAGATGCAAAATAATGAAAAAAATATGGGCAAGGGTCGGTATGACATATGAGATGTCTGAAAAGCAATACGCGGAGTTATCAGATGCAATAAAAAACGAAGATGATGAGAAGATCAAGGATATTCTTGATCATGCACATCACTATAAAAATGGAGAGACATATCTTCCTGCAGAAGCTGATGATAATCCTAATCTCGTAGATGATGTTGATGTTTATTATTAGAACTTAATTGTTAAGTATAAGATTAAATGATATAATTATCTACAAACTATCGACGGGCAACGACTTTGAGTATCAAAAGAGAATAAACACGGTTTGAGATACAACCGTGTTTTTTTTGTACATATATATTTTGCATATTTTATCAAAAGTAAAATATAAGGAGGATACCCATATGAAAACATATGACGAAATTACGAAAGATTACGATGAGAAGGTTGCTCTTGCAATGAGTGAAGATACCTTACCTGAAGTCTTATCAGATCTTGCTACAGCAATGTTCACTTATCCAGATACGAGGCTTGTTAGAGCACTATTTGACAATCCATCTACACCGATAAATGACAAAGCGCAAATAGCTCTCTATTTTTCAGATGAGATAGGATGTGGAGCATTTGTTTCTATTGCACAGAATTATATTCTTTCCGAAGATGTGCAGAACAAGATTGTTGTTGCAGGAAGCACTAAGGTAGAGGCAGCGGTAGCGAGAAATCCACATACATCGCCAAATGTACTTGAAAAACTGATCAAACGCTCTTCTGAGGAGATCAGGATGAACATTGTAAAAAATCCAAACACCCCGGCAAAGTTATTTGTTGAGTTGATAGTAGATCGCAATAAAACCATAGCTGATGAGGCGCGTCTCAGATTGAAAAATGATTCAGACTTATTTGAAGATGTAATCCGGAGTCAACCTCAGCCGTATTCGTATATCCCAGATAGTATTTACGATTGGTATATAGAAACTGCGAGATCGTATGGAAATGATACAGGAAGAAAGCTTGAGGCTATGCTATCTCTTATGCATAATGAGATTAATTTTGACTCACTGCCGGAAGATCTGAAGGAGGATGTTTCTTTTTTGAAGAAGGCTGCTTTTTTGAATTATACTATACTTGATGAAAGCAAAATAGCTCGAAACAATAAAGAAGTCGTGCTTGAGGCTGCAAAGTCGTATAAAAAAGCAAAAAGATTAGGTTCTTTTGGGGTTCAGAAAGAGCTATATCTTGAGATGCTAGATGATCCTGACTTTTCATATGATGATGTTATCGGGGCAACGGACGAGTATAGCATGTATATATGGATGGATCATATATTCCTTAAAAAGGTTATGGGATATGATATATCTAAAACCAGCTCAGAGTATATTTTGACTATACGGTCTAAAATTGATAATGCAATACGTTTTAGACATTACGAAGATTATTCAGATGAGGATGTTAAAAAGCTGGTTGAGTCATGGTATATGGTCAATGACAGGCTTAAGTCCATTAATGATCGTGAAGAATCTGGCGATAAAAACTCGGATGATGTTCTTATGTAAGTATTCAAAAATGTGCGATAAAGAAATACACATGCCTAAATTGGTGTGTGTATTTTTTTTGTTGAAAATATTACGTATATTTTCATTATAAAAAAAATAAAGGAGGATGAAAAATTGAAGAAGATAAAAGAAATGGAGCCACAGGATGCTTATGATTATCTGAAGGGTTTGTTGAAAACTCAGAATGTGTTACTTGATGATAATTACAACTATGCATATGCTGAGAGTGAAAGGATAAAGGGTGACGTGCATTTTGTATCATTCACAACTGGTTACAACAGAGATGTACAGATTTCGTTTGTCGAAAAGGATGGGATGATAATTTCACTATGGACACATATGCATACTAATTATGGTGGTTATGACTGTTATCTTGGTGATGATATGAATATCCATGAGAAGATAGGGCACGGCTTTGGAGGATGGACATATGTTACATCTGATTTATACCACAATAAACTTGCAGAAGGTTCAGAGCAGAACTTTGGTTGCTGTTACAATTAAAAAGGAGAAAAATAATATGAAGAAAATTTTGATAAGATTACTCATAATAGTTGGATTGATTTTATCTAGTCTTATTACCTATCTGGTATTAAAATCAGATATGCCTGTTGTATGGAAATGGTTCATTTTAAATAATTAGGGAGGAATAGACTATGATAGAATTTCCTGTTTTTAAGGCTACAAATATTAAGTGGGATGTAGATGTCGATGATGTCATGGATTGTATTGACAGTGGTTATATTGACGAAATCAATTGCGATCAGGATGCAGAAATACTTGGAATTTCTCGTTCAATTTACGGTAATATGACAGACGAGGAACGTAAGGAGTATATATGTGATGCAATTGCAAAGGATAAGTCTATCGCTGCAAAGCTGATGGCTTTGCCATCTGAAGTTGAGATACCTGATAATATGATCACGTTCGATACGGACGCAAATGCTATATCTGATTACATATCAGATAAAATCGGTTTCTGTCATGCAGGATTTAAAATCGAATGCAACATGACATTCTCTGATTTAGAAAGAGAATACCACAAGCTGAATGAGGATGAGAAGAAACTCGAAGCAGCTATGGCGTTTGTAGCCGGTTATGTTGATTAAGCCTAATGACGGTTTGCGAAAAAAGAAAATCACTGGCCAAGTGCTAGTGATTTTTTTATGCAATGATTTTTGTAATAGTAAAATTTGATATTTCTTGTAAATAAATCAAAGGAGACAAGTGATGGAAAAGAAAAAAATAAACAGAAATGATTATTTCAAGATGCTTTCAGAGTGTAACCGGAGGGATATTGAGGCGAGATATGACATACTAGATCTTGACCTTTCGAAATATCATTTACGAGAGATCACGCAGAAGGTTGTCAATAACAATTTTATGGAAGAAACAGTAAATAGGAATGGAGATTATATGCTTAGTGGGCACTGGTGGGCTAATCTATCATATTCATTTGCGGATAAATGTGGTTTTGACCTAACTGTTGTTGATAGCTATTCAGCATATGCATTTTCAGATGAGCAGATGGCTGTATTTACATATTGCGAAGGAGATATTAATTTCACTCCGTTTGCCGATATGGAAAGCTATCTTAAAGAAAAAAAAGAAACGATTGATTTTTACAACGGAAAATGATAGAAATAGGGCATTTATATATATCATATATATGAGTGCCTTATTTTATTGCTTTCGTTTCCTCATATTTACTCTAAAATAAAAAATAGGAGGAAAGTAAAATGGCAAGAAGAAGAGAAGAAGGAGATATAAAATTAGATTTCAGGGGTAAGGATTTTTCGAAGATGTCTGAAAAGGGACTCAGCGATCCATGTGATCAGGCGCATCCGCTTAAATTACTTGAGTTATTCGGCGGGATAGGCGCACCAAGGCGTGCTCTCGAACTTTGCGGATATAATCTCAAGAGTATAGACTATGTAGAGGTATTACCTTATGCGGTCATGGCTTACAATGAGATGTTTAAGTGCGGTCCTGAGCCACAGGATATTCGTATATGGAATATGTCCCCCGATGTTGTAGTCCATGGCAGCCCATGTCAGGATTTTTCCAATGAAGGGATGAACGATTTAAACACAGGGAGATCAATACTCTTTGAACGAGTGCTGCAGATACTGGACCCGGCTCCTGCTTCAGGTAATCCGGAGCTTTCAAGAATGCCTAAGGTAGTGATCTGGGAGAATGTTCCAAAGCTGCTATGGTCATTCAAGGACATTCTCGATTATTATATTGATGTTATGTCTGAATTTGGCTACGTATCGAAGTATGCGATCCTTACAGCATCGGATTATGGAATCCCTCAGAAAAGGCAGAGGCTTTTTACTGTTTCTATACTGAATACAGAACCAAATGCCGACAAATTTGAATTCCCAGAAAAGACCGGTATGAGGTGGTCTCTTAAAGACTTCATCGACAAATCTATCAGATTTTCAGACCCAGAGGTTACACTGAGCGAAAAAGAGAAATCTATTCTTTTTCAGCTTGATGATGGCACATGGGCTGTAAAAGAGGGAACGAAGAAGGGCTACAAAGAGATCAACGAATGGGACAGGATCGACCTTGCAATTCCTGGATCTAAAAACAGGAGAGGCAGAGTTGCGCCATATGCATCTACAATCACCTGTAGTGCGCAGCAGGCAGTATTTTACAATGGACAGTTCAGAAAACTTTCAGCGAAAGAGTACATGAGGTTAATGGGATTTAGAGATGTTGATTACAAGAAAATGGTGGCAGCAGGCATCACAACGGACCAGATAAAAAAACTGGCCGGTAATAGTATATGTGTACCGGTTCTTGAAGCAATATTTAAAAAACTCATAGAAATTGGGATACTTGCCGACCCTGAAAGCACATATGCGTTACCTCAAAAAAGGAAGAAATTGGCATAATTAGTTATGTTGACAATTATTCTATTGAATGATTAAGTATGTTATAATATCATTACCAAGAAGGATTTCTCTAATTGGAGATAAAAGAGAAATCCGAATGGCTTTCTCTATTTGGAATAGTAGAGAAAGGAGAATCTGTATGTACGGAGGTATGTATATGAAGGTATTTGTTAGTTATGATGAAAATGCGGATGTTTGGGTTGCGGAATGCGATGAAATAGGATTAGCATTAGAATCCGGATCCTATGATGCTTTGCTAGAGCGGATAAAGACTGTCGTTCCGGAACTGATTGAATTAAATGGATTCACTAACAAGGACATCTGGGTTTGCACAAAGGACAGACAGATCGTGTGTGCATAATGGCGGAATACGAAAAAAAAGTTAGGCAGGTCTTGCAGAATAATGGCTGTTATTTTGTCCGTCATGGTAAGGGAGATCATGATATCTGGTATAGTCCTTTGTCAAATAGAAATGTAACTGTAGATGGAAAGATAAAATCAAGGCAGACGGCTAACGCGATACTTAGACAAAGCGGGATCAATTACAAATTTTAATAACATAAGAAGAATGACATTGTATTTGTATGCAATGTCATTTTTTTTGCGCAAAATTTCAAAAAAGCGATCCTATTGGAAAAAATTCCATTTTTATTGTGTTTGGTATGATTCATTCATAACAAACACACAAACAAGTCGAAAGGAGAAAAAAATATTATGGCAAAGATAATAACAATATCAAATCAGAAGGGCGGAGTTGGCAAGACGACAACAACTCTTAATCTTGCATATGCGCTCAGTAAGGCTGGAAAGAGAGTGCTTACGGTTGATTTCGATTCCCAGGCAAACCTTACATTATGCTACGGCATTACAGATCCAAGGAAGATCGAATATTCCATAGCAGATCTGCTTCTTTGCGAAATTGAAGATGAAGATTTTCCAGAAAGAGAAGATTACATAATGAATCATAACGGCGTTGATTTCATCCCATCGTCTATTAGCCTGTCAGCGGTTGAAGCAAAGATGCAGCAGTCAACTATTTTCGCAGAGAAAACATTAAGCGAGATTCTTGAGAGGATAAGTGGGGACTATGACTATATCCTGATCGACACATGTCCTTCACTTGGAATACTTACGATCAACGCATTAACTGCTGCCGATGAGGTGATCATCACTGTAAATCCACAGATGCTGGCCATGATGGGACTTAAGGATCTCTTAAAGACGATCAAGAAGATCAAGAAAAGGGTCAATCCTAAGCTTGCAATTAAGGGTATTTTGATAACTATGTGCGATTCACGTACAAATCTTTACAAGGCAGTTGTAAGAGATGTGGAAGAGGCATGTGACGGTATAAACATACCGATATTTGACACAAAAATTCCAACAACAACAAAGGTAGGAGAGGCTATATACAATGGTCAGTCGATAGAAGAGTACGATGCTAAATCAACTGCAGGAGTCGCATACATGGACTTCGCAAAAGAGCTTCTTGAACTTGAAAAGGAGGTTGAGTAGATTATGGGAAAGTTTGAACCAAAGAGCAAGAATATCCTCGGTGATGCCATAGACTTTTACACAGAAGACAATGAGATAGGCTCTGTGGAAGAGATTGATATAGATCTTTTGAAACCATTCCATGATCATCCATTCAAACTGTATGAGGGCGAGAGACTGAATGATATGGTTGAAAGTATCAAGACGTATGGAATCATGACTCCTGTTATCGTGAGAAAGATGAAGAAAGATTATGAGATTCTTGCCGGACATAACAGAACAAATGCAGCAAGGCTGGCAGGTCTTTCTAAGGTTCCATGTATCGTAAAGGATAAGCTCACGGATGAAGAGGCATACGTCTATGTTATAGAGACAAATCTGATGCAGAGATCATTTGGCGATCTTGCTACATCCGAGAAAGCCGTAGTCCTTAAGGAACGCTACGACAATATAAAGTCTCAGGGAAAGAGAAATGACATCATCAGGGAACTCAAGCTGATTAGTGGTGAACCTGTTGAGGATGTTGATGATAATTCCTCAAACAGAGAAAGCGTAGCGAACGAGTACGGTCTCTCTGGTCCATCAATGGCCAGGTTGCTGAGGGTGAACTACCTAATTCCTGAGTTTAAGGATCTTGTTGACGATAAGAAACTGCCTATTTTATCTGCAGTAAACATTTCATATCTTAACGAGGATTCACAGACAACGGTATATGAAATCGCGGAGGAATATGGCGTCCGCATATCTGAAAAGATATCGAGCCTGATAAGAGAAGCTTACAGATCCGGTAATACAGGCAGATTGGATTACAAAAACATAATGGTTGCACCGGAAAAGCATGTTAAAAGCCAGAAAATTTCTGTATCAAGCAGTGTATATGATCGGTATTTTTCCGGCAAGAAAAAGAATGAAGTGGCAGAGATAATCGAAAAGGCACTTGAAGCATATTTTAAGTAAACGTAACAGATATCGTGTAAAAGCGGTATCTGTTTTATTTTTACTTTGTCACTCTTTCATTTTTAAGTAAATCCAAATGAAAGAGGTGGTCAAATGTTATCAATACAGCATGCTATGTGTGGCGTATTATATTATAAGAACGATGACAGCGACGAATTTAATAAACATCTTGGCTATATCCTGCTGCCGGATGCTATCAGGGCATATAGCGGGGCAAGGCAATATAGCCATTTTGAAAGGTCAAGGGATGGCTATGATACATCGTATTGGTCTTTTCCTTGCGACATAAAACATTGTACAAAGGAATCTATTCAAAAAGACATCAATGATTACGGACATCTTGTATCAGATATAAAACCGTGTGCAATAGGTGAGGACACCGATATAGGCGCATTTTATGCTACAAATGAACATTTGCCGGAGGTAATGTTCACGGGCATTGAAATGCATCTTAAACAGGATATAGTATTTGATGCTTTTATTCGGGATGAGATAGATTGTTCTGATAAATATAATGATGTGTATAGATTTAATGGCCAGCAGCTAAATGGAGAAAATGTACGATCTCTAATAGGAGATATAGAACAGCATGGGATATATATACTTGCTCATATGGTATTTAAGGAAACCGGAATAAAAATAACAAATAACTGGATTTCAGATATTGTGTCTCCGATTCTATATGAAGAATATCCTGAGGATCTCGCTGATAAAACTTTGGGATTTATGCATATCAGGGATGATATAAATCAATTTATTGAAAGTGAAAATTGGGCGCATCTTGATGAAGGACTGATTCCAAGATCAGACTATGAAGAGATGTATAGTAGAGTGATAAATTATATGCATGCAATTTCATATTCCACTTTTATTTCCAGTCTTGGAAATTACGGAGAATTAGATGTTTTAGAAGAAGAAGATGATTTAGAAGAGGATGATTTAGAAGAGGATGATGATTTGGAACTATAAAACGGAACTTAATTCCGTTTTTTGAGACAAGTGAGGTCAATTTATTTTATTTTTTTATTATATTCATATTTATTACAGTTCATTAAAAATAAAAAGGAGGATTAGAAATTATGAACAAAGTAATATTAATGGGAAGACTTACAAGAGATCCTGAGGTTAGATATTCTCAGGCGCAGAGCGGGGAGCAGATGGCTATTGCAAGATACACTCTTGCAGTTGATCGCCGATATAAAAGAGACGGCGAACAGACAGCTGATTTCATAGGCTGCGTTGCATTCGGCAAGAGTGCTGAGTTCACAGAGAAGTATCTGAAGCAGGGAACCAAGATCGCTATATCCGGCAGGATCCAGACCGGAAGTTATACGAATAAGGATGGAAATAAGGTGTACACAACAGATGTTGTTGTTGAAGAGCAGGAATTTGCTGAGAGTAAGGCAGCTAGTGGCCAGTCAGCACCTAGTGGTGCACCTAATCCAGCAAATGCAGCAGGCCCGGCTTCGCCTAACGGATTCATGAATATACCGGAGGGTATCGAGGATGATTTGCCGTTCAAGTAAAATGTTTGCTTGCTAATAAACAGGTTCGCTTATCTTACAACTAAGGTAAGCGGATCTGTTTTTTTTGACTTGAAATAGAATTTTTCATATTTTATATAACAAAATTTTACATAGATAGTAATTGGAGGTAAGTGTTGATTAATTGGATAAAAGAAAATAAGTGTGTATTTGCATTTTTTGTATTTGTAAATATTTCTGTAGTATTAAATATATTGCTACGTACTGAAACCGATTTTTACCATATGGCTGTCTCTGGAAAATGGATCGTTGAGCATAGATCTATACAGTATCAAAATGATCAGTTTATATTAGATGGTTATGATACTGTAATACAGCAATGGTTATATTGTGTACTTATATATATGTCTGCACAAATAGGGAAGGTTGGAACAGTTATATTTACGTATTTGCAATATATACTTTTTTGCTTTACGTCTTACAAATTACTCAAGATTCATAATAAAAACAAAGCAGTATGTATTATGTGTTTGGAAGTAATTGTATTTATAGTGATGGGGTATATCAACTGCAGACCGCATATTTTGAGCTTAATTCTGTTAGAAACACAGATGATAATTGTAGAAAAATATAGGAAAACTGGCAAGAAAGTGGTTTTGTATATACTTCCATTTCTCACGTTATGTGAAATAAATGTGCATGGCACTTACTGGATATTTCACTTTTTGTTCATTCTTCCTTATTTGGTTCCGATTAAAAAGCTGTTAAAAATGGATATAAAAATAGTTGATGACAATATGAAGTTCAAGCCGTTTATAGTCCCTTTCTTCCTTATGGCATTAACACTATTTGTAAACCCATATGGGATAAGTATGATTACATGCTTGTTTAAATCAGGCAATATCAAATTTTTAGAAATTGATGAGCTGCAAAAGGTCGATATTATGTCCGGGCAATTTTTACTGATTGTACTTTTGTGTGTATTTGCACTGTTTATATATAGGAGAGAAAAACTGAAATCAACAACTTTTTATATGTTACTTGGAACTATTCTGATGTCTTTGTATGCAATACGTAACTTTGAGTTTTTAATTTTTCCTTTTGTATACTTGATAAACAATATCAACGAAGATGGATGTATTGAAGGCGTATGCATAGGCATGAATAATATGAAAATGAGAGTTTCTTTAAAGATAGCTCTTGTTTTCTTGTTTATTGTTGTACTTCTGATCAATTTCTACATGAATATGCAGCATACAATTTTTGACAATACAAAATACGCAGTTAAGTACCTGCAGGAAAATGAAACAGATATGTCTGGTTTAAAAGTATACAGTGACTTCAATTCCGGTGCATATTTCTTATGGAATGGTGTTGGAAAGGTGTATATGCAGGCAAAAACAGAGCCTTATTTGCAAGGTGTTAATCATAAAAAAGATGTTGTGACGGAGTATGCTTATATTGATAATTTTGCAGATAAAGAGGGACTTGAAAACTTTCTTGAGCTATATGACTTCGATTATTTGTATGTACCATATAATCAAACTGGATTGCTCTTATATCTTCAAATGAGTTCCGACTACGAATGTGTAGCTGAGGGGGATTATGGAAAAGTCTACAACAAATACAATGTTAGAAGCTCATGTCTATTTAAAAAGGTACACTGAAGAACGAGAATGCGCAGAATGTCGGACAGGAGATTATGTATGGATAATATAGCTGTATTAATTCCATGTTACAATGAAGAAAATACAATTGAAAAGGTTATAGAAGAATTTAAGAAAAATATCCCTGGGGCTGTAATATATGTATATGACAACAATTCAACAGATTCATCTGTTGAAAAGGCCAGGAATGCCGGTGCCATAGTAAGGTATGAGAAAAGGCAGGGCAAGGGTAATGTGATAAGACGTATGTTCCGTGAAGTTGAAGCTGAAATATACATCATGGTAGATGCAGATGACACCTACCCGGCGGAAGCAGCAACGGCATTAATTGAAAAAATAGAAGATGGAGCTGATATGGCCGTAGGAGATCGGTTAAATGGAACATATTTTACCGAAAATAAGCGAAAATTTCATAATCTTGGAAATCGCATGGTTAGATATTCAATAAATAAATTATTCAAGTCTGATATACAGGATATTATGACCGGGTATAGAGCTTTTAGCTATAATTTTGTGAAGAGCTTTCCAGTCATATCTGAGGGCTTTGAAATAGAAACAGAGATGACAATACACGCGATAGATAAAAATATGAGAGTTGAAAGTGTCCCTATAGAATATAGAGACAGGTGCACGGGCAGTGTATCAAAGCTTAATACATACGCTGATGGAGCAAAGGTTATCTGCACGATAGTCAGAATGTACAAGTATTACAGACCATTTGCTTTTTTTGCGAGTATCGCTTTGGCATTGGCAATGGTCAGCGTTATTTTTTTTACGCCTGTTATGTATTCTTTTATAAAAACAGGGGTGGTTGAAAAAATCCCTACTCTTGTGATGTGCGGTACGGTAATGGTTATGGCTTGCTTAATGCTTGCCATAGGCATAATGCTAAGCACCTTGAAAAATAGGTCATTGTGTGACTTTGAATATAGACTGATGCAGGTAGAGCAGGAGAAAAACAGAATAAAAAATGGAAAATGAGCATTGTCCCACGATTTGCATTCTGCTATAATGAAAAATAAAAAAGAGGTATAAAAGGTGTGGCATTATAAACAAATTATCATTGATCTTTCTGTAGAGGACGACATTAACCCTAAAGTGATCGAGAATTTGAAACAAAAAATTGAAAATACAGCAAAAGAAAACACGGATAATAGATCGGTTCAGGTTATAAGTGTAAAAACGAATTAAGCAAAATCACTGTATCATTGCATACAGTGTTTTTTTTGTACATATTTCTCCATATTTCATACAAAATAATAAAAATGGAGGATAAGAAATTATGAGACAAATGAAGAAAAGGGTAATTTACTCTAATTATGATATTTGGGATGATTATGAGAAAGCAGCAAGGGAAAATCTACTTGAAAATGATATAAAAAATCCTACAGAGCAGCAGATCTGGGATGAATGTTCATTTTTGAGCGAAATGGAATGGTCGGATACCAAAGATACACTTGATTCCTTTTTTGAGGATGGAACTTACATCTTACGTGGCACTTCCGGTAGGTGGGATGGTGCGCGTGAAGCTGGCACCATATTTACAGATTTCTGGGATGTTTATTATAAGGCAACTGAGAGCTGTGACTATGTAGAGCTTTATGATGAGAATGGGCATTTTTATCTTCAGTGCTCACATCATGACGGAACTAATCATTACGAAATACGCCGGCTTACTGACAAAGGCGAGGAATATTTTGAGAACTGGAAGTATGGACCATTGAGTGATTCAAGAAGTGAGCAGTATGTTCATGATCAAATTATGAAAAGATATTCCCATAGTCTCAATTATGCCAATAAGATATTTGGCTGTCCAATGAGAGAATATGAGAAAGTTGTTTCATAAAAATCGAAGTCATCACAGAATATAATTCTGTGGTGACTTTTTTATATGTCCTTTATAATTGCATATTTCAATAACAAGAAAATGCTAAGAAGGGATGTGGTATTTTTGAGAAAAATGCAAAAAAAATATCTTGATAAAATAAATAAGTATAAAGGGGTAACTGACGAAGCTATCGCATTTTTAAGCAGAGAAGACTTGACAATAGCGCAATTAAAAATTGCGTATGATTATATTACTGCCAATATCAACAAACATGATATGGCTGCTATAATTAAGGAATTGGAGCGATATATAGATGCTCCCGGTACAAATATATTTCTGCCGTCTTGCTCTGAAGACTTGCTGATGGGAAACTCCGAAGGAAAAACGCTTATTTATGATGCGTACAACAAACTGCAGGTACTTGGATGTGAAGATATGTTTTTTAGTGTTGATATATGCGAAATATTAATTCATTTTATTTCAAACAATATGTCTAGTGAAAAGATAAAAGAATGGATTTCAATGTTTTGTGATACAGCTAATATATTTAAAAATTATTCTTTTTTGGAGTGTTTCAAAACAGATATAAAGAGCTACATTGATAAATCAATTTTTTACAGACTGTATAAAGATCAGCGCATATCTGATGTCACATTCTCAAATTTTTATCTGGTGATGGATAGTCCTTTGTTTGTAACTCTTTCTGATTCGGCAAAGGATAGGTTGTATACAGATGTAGTTTCAGATAACAATTTAATATCTTCTTTTGATATAAGACCATATAGTATGCCTCCTGTTGTATACAATGTCGTAACAGAATTTGAGAAGAATTTGAAAAAATATATTGTAGAAAACGGAATAGATGTTACTACAAGTAAAACCTCTTGTAAGGGATACATTGTTGATGAGGCAACGGATCATTTGACCAAAAGAATTAGGAGTATCCTTGAAGATGACACACAAATAAAAATAGAACGAAGTGGTATATCAGTATCACTTTCTTACAATGAATATTATACGAATATAGTAGTAAAAAGATTCAAAAATATAAGTCTTGATAAACGTAGACAATATTATAATGATCAATCGACACTTGTAAGTTTTGCAATTTATCCTGACGGCAGCATTATGCAAAAAAATGGCAGGTGTGTGTACCCTCTCAGCATTAAGCAGCTATACAAAAATATAGTATGCAGACAGATACTAGAGCTATTCTTAGATGCGTGCTGCAACAGTGGAGTATATTTTGCACGCGATATAAGAAATGACACAAAATCCACAAACGCACTGTGTACAATCGTATTAAATGATTTGTTCAAGTATCATAACCGAAGGGAATA
>Ga0129311_1000648_pt1 | contig 28749 bp, 32 predicted proteins | sample Go1ome_FD_94435 | JGI IMG/M metagenome (GOLD analysis project Ga0129311, IMG submission 94435) | Western lowland gorrila individual fecal microbial communities from Wisconsin, USA - Go1022B metagenome | ecosystem: Host-associated > Mammals > Digestive system > Large intestine > Fecal | place...
AATGCTGGTGGCCGGACTTGAACCGGCACGGAGTTGCCCCCGAGGGATTTTAAGTCCTAGACCAGCAATACCATCTTTACGACATGAATGGAAATAACCGGAATGCAATATCCCCTTAAATATCCATTCTATCAACAATTTTGTGCAAAATCCCCCGAAATATCATAGTTCCAAACTGAGTTGAAAAAATGCCTTTCAAATTACATTTGGAGGGATACTATCCGAATTTTGTTTGGGACTGTGCCATATCAGTTTCAGTTCACTGCCATGACAAATATTGAGGAGGATGTCAATCATGGATTACCAAATTGAAATTAAACAAATCGTGGATTACCCACGCTGTCGTATTTACAGAAGCTTTTTTAGAGATCTTATGGAAGATAGGAACATCCGGACAAACGGAAGTTCCTATCTTTTTTATTACATGGTCCTTTGCTCGTTTGCGAACTTCAGAAGCTCCAACAGGCGCATTGAGGGAATCTCCTATTTAATCAGTCCCGGAGAATGGATCTGCACACTTTCGGATCTCTCCGAATGGTTTCGTGTTCGTTTCCAGCATCAGGCACTGGCAATACTCGACTATCTCCAGGCTGAACATTACATCTCCTACTGTAAGCTGGCCCGCGGAAATCTTATCAAGTTTACTATTTCTGACTGGAAAGAGAATAACACTTGGCTGGAATATAACTATCCCTGTGCGAAAGACATAGGGTTTTTCTTTTTCCCGATTTCCATTGCACACGAACTGATCAGTCTTGGACGCTGTTCAGAAATGGATATCGTACTGGATCTGTGGCTCCATGCCATTTACAACGATACCCAGATCCAGGGATCGGACATCGGACCAGTCGTATATTTTCGTAACTCCACTAAAAATCCACTCATAAGCTATTCTGATCTCTCTTCGAGATGGGGGATATCCAAGGCTTCGGTCAGTAGGCTTTTGAATAAACTGCAGGGAATCGGCTACTTATCACTGGTATCCTTTAGCGGCAGGCACGGTAGTGTCATCTACTTGTGCAATTACCTATCCACCATGTTCGCAATCAGCGACGTAATGATTGATAAAGAGGAGGTCTCTATGACATTCAAAGTACCTATTCATCTACCTGATGACAATTCCATCCTTGAGAACACTTCCATCCGGGATGAGCAGATTGTTATTGATACGTCCGTAAACAGCGTTTCAGACGAGGTCTCTAGCGTTTCAGAATCGCACATCCGCGCAGTCATCAAAAAAGTGGCGGGAATCCTTGCTACACAAGGGCTTTCCTGTTGTGAATGTCAAAAAACAGTATATAAATTATATAGCTTATCAGACTGCAAGGGATCTGAATTAAATTACTATCTATCCATCAGTTGTCCCGATGGCAAGACACATTATCGTTTTGAAATAGCACTCCACCCGTTGGATGTAGCCAGAACAGAACCAGGTACTACCACTCCGGAAGGGAGGCTTGCCTGATGAACACCAAAAAGAAATATGCAACCGTGGAAGATAATCCGTTATACCACGATACCTGGGCGTTATTAAAAAACTACCGCGATGCGGTCTGGAACCTGGAGCTTGCAGTACAGCAGGTTCGCAACACCTTTGAACTGGAATATGACACCACCATAGAAGAGTTCTTGGAATCTGTGTATGCTGCAGGTGCCAGTTTGGATGGAACCGATATCGAAAATTATGCCAAAAGCATAGCACGCAGCAAGAAGATGTTGGATCTGCTAAACAATGCCGTAGATACTCTGAGAAGCAAGCATAAACACGGCGAACAGTACTACTGGATTTTGTATTACACTTACCTCTGCCCCCAACAATTGCAGAATATTGAAGAGATTGTGGAAAGCTTACGGCCACACATTTTGAATATCTCCAGGCGTACCTATTACCGGAAACGTCCGGAAGCGGTGGAGGCTTTAAGTGCTGTTCTCTGGGGATACACAAATAAGGACTGCCTGAAGGTGTTAAACCAGTTTTTCCCAACAAATAAGCCGCAGTCATAAAACTGACACAGCTTTGTGCCAACACTGGCACTGTTATGCGATTTACATGGAATTTTGCCACCGTTATAATGGATACTGATCAATCACACTCAAATTTTATCTCACAAGGGAGCCGGTCATCTTTGGATACCGGCTCTTTTTGTGTCAGAACAGGAGGAACCTTACGTGAAACGAAAGCAAACAAACCTTTACCCCCAGCTTGTTATCGGGTTGGGGGCATCCGCTTACTTCTTTGTCTTACTGTCAGATCCGGTTCTAGCTACTGATATGTGGACGAAAGCAGAAGACATTATGAAAGATGTCTATACTAAAATCCTTGGTATATCCACCATTGCCGCCATTGTCACAGCCTCAACCGCACTGCTTCTTATGAACTTTTCAAAATCCGGGAAAACCGTGGACGAATCCAGGGCATGGCTCAAACGGATTGCGATTACCTGGTGCATCCTAAATGGTCTGGGTTTCATCATGGCCTATGTATCTCCGTTCTTTGCAGGTGGCAAGTGGACAAGCTAGGAAAGGAGGCTCTGAGCCATGGGTATATTAGACGGCATTGTAGAATGGGTCTCAGAGCAGGTCATGAATGCCCTGGATCTCATTACCACATCAGTCCTTGGTACTTTGGGCTGTGACATGAATACCTTTCTGCGTTTCTTCCCGGCAGCCGAAACCATGTACAGTATTTTTGTTGCCACAGCCGTTGGGCTGGTCCTTCTTAACTGGATCTGGCAGTTATTTAAGAACTTTGGGTTGATTGCCGGGGTAGAAGCCGAGGATCCGGTGAAATTAAGCATCCGATCGGTGTTGTTTATCGGCCTCATTTATTTCTGCGATGAAATTACAGATCTTGTACTGTCCATCGGAGGCACTCCCTACGACTGGATCCTGACTTCAGAGTTGCCAGCACTAAACTTCGCAGATTTCAACGCAGTCCTGATTACCATTTTAACTGTCATCTCAAATGGAAGTATCGGCATCATCGCACTGATCCTGCTTTTAGTTCTTGCATGGAACTATATCAAGCTGTTATTTGAGGCTGCAGAACGGTATGTTTTACTGGGGGTTATTATATATACCGCCCCGATTGCATTTGCCTGCGGTGCTTCAAAGTCTACTTCCAACATCTTTTCTTCCTGGTGTCGGATGCTTGCAGGGCAGGTGTTTTTGCTCATTATGAATGCCTGGTGCTTAAAACTATTTACATCCATGGTTGGTTCGTTCCTGTCGAATCCGCTTTTTTTGTAGGAGGTCTCAATGAAACGATTAAAGAATACCCTGATCTTTGGCATCATCCTCTATTATCTTATACCGCTATCTGTCATGGCAGTAACCCCGGAGGAAGTAGCTGCCGTTGGAAAAGAGCAATCGGCTGCCGGAGTATTCATCTGGTTCCTATGCGCGATTGCTTTTCTAAAGGTCAGCCAGAAAATCGACTCCTTTATGGCATCTCTCGGAGTCAATGTGGGACGTACCGGTGGATCCATGATGGCTGAACTTATGATTGCTGCCAGGGGAATCACTTCCGTAAAATCGCTCCATGGAGGTTCCTTTTTCCGCGGTGGCTCCATCCAGGGCGGTTCGGTACAAAACCAGGCTTCCTTTTTATCCGGAGGACTTGTGGGTGCCGTCGGCAGGCATATTACCCAGAATGCCGTAAATACCATGACCGGACACACATCCAATCCAATCAGCCGGAAAATCTATGAATCCTCCCTTAACAAAGGCGGAGCCTTTGCAAACAATATCACAGCTGCGATTGCCCAGGGCAGTATGAATATGACCGGCAGTATGCAGGGGGAGCAGGCAGCAAAAGCTCTCTCCTCCTACATGGGTCATGTCGGAAAAGAGGATGCACCAAGCTTTTCCGGCGTTGAGATTGGCGGTGGACGCATCATGGGTACGGAAACCTCCATTGCGCATCCAAACGGTGACAGCTTTGGAATGTATAGTTCCGAGCAATATATGACACCGAGGGGTAATTACGATACCGTAACCATGCAGGATAACTCCGTTTGGTACAGGCAGTATGCCGCCCCCACCGTAGAGCAGACTCCTTATATGACACCCACAGGTGAGATTGCATACCATGAGACGGTTGTAAGAAGACTCCCGGATATGCCAAAACGGAAGGATAAAGTGTAATGGCAAAAGAAGAAAAGAACACCCTGTCCAACATTGCAAGTGCGGCATCTATGGCAAAAGGCGCAATAAAAACCGGTAAAGCCATTGCCAATATTGCAAAAGGAGCTTCTGCGGGACCGTACGGAGCTCTTGCTGCCGGACTGTGGGAAAGCCGGCATCTAATCTCAAAAATTGTGCTTGCCGTAGGTGCATTGCTGTTAATCCCGGTGCTCTACCTGTCACTGCTACCCTCTCTGATTTTTGGTACAGAGGGCATGGATACTGCCTCTAAAGATGTCTTGAATGACAATTCCAAGATCATGCAGAATATCGAGTCCATTGAATCCCGGGTGGAAGCAGCACTACGGGAAAAACATGACGAGACGATCCATGCGATTGAAGTATGCGCAAGCGGTTTAGGTCTCCATCATGAATACAGCATCACTGACGATTTTTCGGACCGCATTATCTATGAAAGTACTCTTCTCATATCACAATACTGTGCTTCCGAGAATGATTATAGAAACATTAAGGTAAGCAGGCTGGTGTCACAGATCAAAAGCCGGGCATCCACCCTGTTTACCTATACGGAAAATGTAACAGAACGTGAAGAAACAGACGGACGGGGCAAAAAATATACCGTTTATCATCACGAATACGTCATAGAGTATGCCGGAATGGATTATTTTGCAAACACTGTTTTTTCATTAACTGACGAGCAGAAAGAACTGGCGGCTGACTATGCTGCAAACCTTCATCTGTTTTTATTTGATACCGTCTACAAGGTAGACATCAATGAAGATCTCCCTCCCGGCAAAACCGGTGTCGATGCTGTGGACATTGCGCTTACTAAGCTTGGGACACCTTACAGCCAAGTACTCCGCAATGAAGAGGGCTATTTTGACTGCAGTTCTTTCACCCATTATGTATACGAACAGTGCGGCATCAACTTATCCTATGAAGGATCCGATACCGCAGCTTCCCAGGGACGCTACATCGTAGAAAACAATCTGGCTATCTCCTACGATATGCTATCACCAGGAGATCTGGTCTTCTATTCCTTTGAGGTGAATAACAGATATATGAATATCAGCCATGTCGGGATCTATGCCGGAGATGGCAAAATCATTGATGCTTCCCTCAGTAAGAAAAAAGTGGTCTACCGCCCCATTTACAGTACCGGCAATATCGTTCTGTGTGGGCGGCCCTATCAATAACCCGAAAGGAGTAATTTCATGCAACCAAATAATGATGAGAATGATGTCTATATCATTCCCCCGAACTTTATAGATACCGGCACGGTTCTTGGTGGATCCGTAAAACTCCGTAATGCCATGGAAGCCCTGGGTCTGGTCCTTATGATTGGATTTCCGGTATTTCATCTGCCGTTTTCCTTAACGACACGCATTATCATTGCCTGCATCACCGTGCTTCCTGCAGCCCTGTTTGCCATCATTGGTATCGGCGGGGAAAGCCTGACTGAGTTTCTGTTTCATTTCATTATATTTTTGAAGAAGAAAAGAATTGTCGGAGCTGGTGAACCCACAAAAGAAAAGGATATTTCCGATTCCAGACCAAAGAAACGCTCCAAACCTAAAAAAGAAAAGTTTGCAGAAGAATTTGGCAAAGAAGAAAAACATTCCCCTAAAAAAAGAGAGAACGCGCGATCCGCTGCAACCGATAAACAGACAGAATACCACTACTTAAACCCCGTTGCCGACTATCTGCCGATTGAGAAGATCGAAAACGGCATTATCTACACGAAAGACCACCGCTATGTAAAACTGATCGAGGTCGAGCCTATCAATTTTTTGCTACGAAGCAGTAGAGAACAGCGCAACATTATCTACTCCTTTGTCAGCTTCCTTAAAATCAGTCCGGAGAAGCTTCAGTTCAAGGTACTTACGAAGAAAGCGGATATTAACAAACATCTCGCAGCCATTGAGGATGATATCAGTAAAGAAACCGATGAACGCTGTATCGCCCTGCAAAAAGATTATAAAAATCTGATCAAGCGCATCAGTTCCAAAGACGCCATAACAAGGCGTTTTTTTATTGCCTTTGAATATGAACCCCAGGCTGGAACCGGCAGGAAAGATATGGAAGCCGAAGCTATCTCTGCATTGACCACGGTAGCACGCACCGCAAAAAATTACCTGAAGCAGTGTGGTAATGATGTCATCACACCGGAGGATGATAATGAACTGGCAACGGATGTACTCTACAATCTGCTTAACCGTAAGACCAGTAACCGTATCCCATTAAGCACCCGGATCAATGAGGTCATCGGACAATATATCACAAACGGCAGGGCTGATGACATCGACCATATCCCTGCCATGGGATTTGCCTCCCCTGCATCCATTGACTTTACGCACTCCGGATATCTTTTTATGGATGGCATTTACCACGCTTATCTCCTGATCCCAAGTTTCGGGTACCGGGCTCAGGTGTGCGCCGGATGGATTTCCCTCCTTGTCAATGCCGGAGAAGGAATTGATGTAGACCTTTTCTTTGACAGACAGCCCAAAGATAAGATCCAGCAAAAGTTAGGACAGCAGCTTCGTATCAACCGTTCCAAAATAAAGGATACTTCCGACACCAACTCTGATTTTGATGATCTGGATAGCGCCATCCGCTCAGGATACTTTCTAAAGGAAGGTCTTGCCAACGAGGACTTTTATTACCTGAACATCTTAATCACCATTACCGGAGAAAGTGTGGAGGAACTGGAATGGCGCATTGCAGAGATGAAAAAGTTACTGCTGTCCCAGGATATGGATGTTCTTACCTGCAGTTTCCGTCAGGAACAGGCTTTTTTGTCCTCTCTCCCTATCGTCCATCTGGAAAAAAGTCTGTTTGAAAAATCAAAGCGTAATGTACTAACAAGCGGAATTGCCAGCTGCTATCCCTTCACTTCGTATGAAATGTGCGATGACAATGGAATCTTACTGGGGGTGAACAAACACAATAATTCCCTTATTATTGTGGACATTTTCAACTCCCGGATCTACAAAAATGCAAATATGGCAATCCTTGGTACCTCCGGAGCCGGGAAAACCTTTACCTTACAGCTCATGGCACTTCGGATGCGAAGAAAAAATATCCAGGTATTCATCATCGCTCCCCTGAAAGGACATGAGTTTCGCAGGGCCTGCAACAACATTGGTGGAGAATTTATCCAGATCAGCCCTGCCTCCAAAAACTGTATAAATATCATGGAAATCCGAAAAATTGATTCCTCTGCAAATGATCTGATTGACGGTTCTTCCCAGGATAAGTCCTTACTTGCAGCCAAGATCCAGAAGCTCCATATTTTCTTCTCGCTACTGATTCCGGATATGAGTCATGAGGAAAGACAGCTTTTGGATGAATCCCTGATCCAGACCTATAACAAAAAGGGCATCACTCACAATAATGACAGTCTCTGCGATCCCAAAGATCCTTCGCATTACAAGGAAATGCCGGTACTTGAGGATGTCTACAATATCCTGATTGAGAATGCCGATACCAGGAGACTTGCAAATATTATGAACAGGCTTGTTCATGGATCTGCTTCCACTTTTAACCAGCAGACCAACGTAAGCCTCGAAAACAAATATACCGTACTGGATATCTCAGAGCTTACCGGGGATCTGCTTACGGTCGGGATGTTCGTTGCCTTAGATTATGTCTGGGATAAAGCCAAAGAAGACCGTACTGCGGAAAAAGCCATCTTCATTGATGAGGTATGGCAGCTTATCGGTTCTGCGTCCAACCACCTCGCGGCAGAATTTGTCGTTGAGATTTTCAAGATCATCCGTGGCTACGGCGGATCTGCGATCTGCGCCACCCAGGATTTAAACGACTTCTTTTCCATGGAAGACGGCAAATACGGAAAAGGAATCATCAACAACTCCAAGACCAAGATCATCTTAAATCTGGAAGATGAGGAGGCCATCCGTGTGCAGAATATCCTGCACCTGTCAGAAGCAGAAACCATGGCAATCACCCATTTTGAACGCGGCAACGGCCTGATCTCTACCAACAACAATAACGTGACCGTGGAGTTCAAGGCATCCGAGCTCGAAAAAGAGCTGATCACCACCGACAGAGAAGAGTTAAAACGGCTGTTGGAACGGGAGAAACAACGGCACCATTTACCCGATGCCGGTTAATACGTATATATTACATGTTTAATATGTAGAAACAAAATCACGATAATACGTATTTAGTACATACAGAATACGTATAAACACAAAGGAGAGACCATGCATCAGATATATCAGCAGGAAGAAAACATTCTTTCAAAACTTAACAGTCTGCTTGCCATGTACCGCTGTCTGCATTTTTCGCAGCTATGCCGCATTTTCCCAGAGCTTTCCATAACACAGCTTACCCTTCTGTTAAAGAGGCTTGTGCGAAAGGGTCGGATCTTTCTGGATTCCAAAAAGGACCTGGTCTATTATGCCGGTATCACTGAAGCAAACCCTGCCATTCTCTCTTCCTTCTGGGTACTTTTGGATTTTTACCCGGAAGTCAACTTCCACACAGTTTCTGACTATCCGGTAACGCTTAGTTTTACTGCCACGGATGATTGTTTCGATGTGATATTCATTCCCTTGGAAAAGGAACAGATCCTTAACCAGGCACTTTCTTTCTACAAAGAGGGATACCCTAAGCGCATCGTTGTCGTCGAAAATGTAACACAAATATCTCTACTGTCCATTCCCGGTACCATTGGATACTGCACGGTATCGGGAGAGGGACAAATTACCTATTATACCTCTAAGGAGTAATTATTTCATGGATCGACCTACTTATTTAACCAAACTTGCTTCCATTGAACAGGAACTACCAAAACTTGCAAACACCCTGAATGCCATGAAGATCACAGATACCGTATCCTACGGAAAAATCTATGAGGAACTCAGCCTGGATGCTGCACAGCGAGCAGAAAAAATCACCTGTTCCTTACGAAGTCTTATCTTTGCAGCTAACCTTGTGCCCAAACCGATGCTTCTCAAAAAAGCTGCTGACATTCAGGGAATCACCATTACACACTCTAGTGGGATCGTTCAGGTCACGCTTCCGGGGCTCATGCCAAAGAAAGCTAAGTATTCTAATACGGCGTACCTGACGGATCCATTATATACAGCGTTTGAGCTTTATGTAAAGGAGCATCCTCTTCCACACTTTAAGGACTGTGTAGTAAGTTTTTTGCATATCTATGATTCCTCACTGTCCGCAAAAAGAGTACGAGACTATGACAATCTGGATTCCCAGGAATGCAAGCGGATACTGGATACTGTCGCCTGTTTCTTACTTACCGATGACAGCGGTATTTTTTGTGATACTTTCCATAGAACAGAATTTGGCAATAAAGATGCTACCATTCTCGCCATCATGGAAAAAGAACAGTTCCCGGAATGGCTTTTGGAGCAGAAAAATGCGCAAAATAACCTGTCGGATTTTTAGTTCTTTTCCACCTGTAAAAATCCGATGCAGATAAGCTGACCGCGCATCCGCGCTGTTGTGGGATTTTTTGTGCCTAACCCACTTCCGGTTTTACCGGAGTTTCAGTCTGGTATGGTAAAATCTGCGCACTACAACTACAAAAAGGAGATCTCCATGGACACTTCATCAAAAACGTATAAACTGCTGTCCCTGATCGCCATATCCGGGGAGTGCAGTAAAGATGTATACCCTTTTTTATACCTAACGGACAGCTACAACGAAAAGCTGATGACCAGATTAAAGAGTGACGGTCTTATCAAGATCCATTATAAGGATAAGCTACGCGGTATCCGATTAACCCGCCGCGGAAAAGATCTACTACTCTCCCTGTCCCCTGAACGGTTCTCCAATAATCTTACGGACAACAGTGAAACCAATCGCCCAAGAAGTGATCTGCCAAGGAGACTCAGACTTCAGCAGGCTTCTATCGCCTATGCCATGCTGCAATGCGCAGGAATCCCTGTGTATCCCGAGGAAAAGCCGGCTCTATTTTCCGGGAACCCGCAAGATTCTGCCAAATTTGCGTTTCCGCTCTTTTACACAGCCAGGGAATGGAAAGAGCTGGGGGCAGAAACCATCAAGATCAACAATTCCAGATCTCTGGGAATCCTCTTATGTGAGGATGCCCTGTATGTTCTCTACTTTACCGGCGACCACCCGATCAAATGGGAATACCGGACGGAGCTTAGACTAAAAGCTTTCCTAAACTATCACCTGAAGCAGGATATATTTGAGGGACTATGCCAAAAGAATACGGATTATCCTATCAAAGCAATCTTTCTTGGGAGTCCCATGGATAGTGCCAGAATACTCATGGAGAGTAATGGTGGATTCCAGAAAAGCTACTTTTACCTCGATGGAAGTTTTGACTTTATGCACTTTCTTCCAGTCTCCATGGAAGGAATAACTATGCTTAAGCTCCTGAGCAGCCCTGCGCTTCAAAGCACACTGAATACCCTGCTTCTTTCAGATCTGGAACCTGTAAATCCGGATCTTGGGCTCATCCATGATGCCATAAAGGGAACCACTCCGGTTCTCTTATCCTACAATTTTGATATGCTCCGGCTCTCCAGATTTAAGACCGCGCTGTCTTTTCACGGGATTACCGGGCACCTCATCTGCTTCGACTTCCAAAAAGATACTTTGCAGTCTTATTTTGGGGACCTTGCAACCATTGAAACCATTGATCTTGCCAAATTTGAAAGGAGGTTTTTCCACTGAAGTTATCAGAAAAACAAAAGAAGCTGCTTTGTGTGCTCCTTGTCCTGCCGGTGTTAATAACCACACTGCTCTATGCCGCAGGATACATCGCTCAGTTTCTCTACCACTACAATACCTGGGTATCTGCCGGAGGTACACCGGGAGACGGTTCCTCTCCTCCCCTTCCGGATGCTTCCTTTTTCTCCTGCCTGCAGGCACTTACCATCTTCCCTTACAGTATTTATGGGATTTCTTTATGCCTTCTTGTTGCCATCCTTCTTTTATTCGTGGTAATGCGCATGGGAATCGGGGGAAAAGGGACCCTGGATAAGGAGCGGAATTTTTCCTACTCCGAGAAGGGAACCTATGGGACCAGCGGCTACATGACACCGGAGGAATTTCGCAATGTCCTAAGTCTTACTTCCGATATCCGCTGTAGTACCGGCATTATTTTAGGGACCCTGGAGAACAAAATCGTATGTCTCCCTGAAAGATCGCCCTATAACCGCAATGTTGCTGTCTTTGGGGCCAGTGGTTCCATGAAGAGCCGCGCCTACGCAAGAAACGTCCTATTTCAGTGCGTTGCCCGTGGGGAAAGTCTCATTGTCACGGATCCCAAGTCTGAATTATACGGTGATTTTGCTCTTTACTTGGAGCAGCATGGCTATACGGTGCGGGTATTTAACCTGATTCACCCGGAAAATTCCGACAGTTGGAACTGCTTATCCGAGATTGATGGTCAGGATACCATGGCACAGTTATTCTGCGATGTCATCATAAAGAACACCTCTTCTAAAAATGAAACCAGGTTCTGGGCGGATGCAGAACTGAATATCCTGAAAGCGGCCGTGTTGTATGTATATTATGGCTTTCCCCCGGAAGGCAGGAACATCGGACAGGTATATAAGCTGCTTACCTTAAATACCGAAGAGGAACTCTGCAGTCTTTTTCAGATGCTCCCAAACACTCATCCGGCAAAATATCCGTATTCCATCTTTAGAAGAGCCCAGGAAAGTGTCAGAAATGATGTGGTAAGCGGTCTGGGAATAAGACTTCAGGTCTTCCAGAATGAACTGATCCGTCAGATCACCGGTCATAATGAAATCGACTTAACGCTCCCCGGGAAAGAGAAATGTGCTTATTTCTGCATCACCTCCGACCAGGATTCAACGTTTGATTTCTTATCCAGCCTGTTTATGAGCTTTGTATTTATCAAGTTAGTCCGTTATGCGGATGAGCAGGATGGCTGTAAGCTCCCGGTACCGGTGCATATCCTGGCGGATGAGATTGCAAATGGCGGCTGTACCATCGCAGATCTCACAAAAAAGATCAGCACGATCCGCTCCAGACAACTATCCATCAGCTGTATCTTCCAAAATCTTCCTCAGATGCAGAACAGATATCCGGATAACCAGTGGCAGGAAATTATTGGTAACTGTGATACACAGCTATTCCTTGGCTGTACCGATCAGCTGACTGCCAAATTTATCTCTGACAGATCCGGGGAGATCAGCGTGGACGTATCCAGTAAGGCAAAGCAGCTGAATACTTTCCGGATCACAGACTATTCCCCACAATACAGGGAAACTGCGTCCGTGGGAAAACGAAAGCTCTTAACCCCCGACGAAGTTCTACGCCTTCCATTAGACCAGGCTCTTATTATCTTACGTGGACAAAAGATCCTAAAGGTCGGCAAATACGATTTTTCACTGCATCCGGAAAGCAAGAAACTTCAGTACACAAAAGCCACAGACCACATCCCGGCATGGAGGGCACAAAACAAAGAAGAATGGTCTGCACCCATACAGAGTACTAAGAAGACATCTACGAAAACTCAACCAGAAATCGTCATGGCGGACAAAGCATCCATCATGTCAAAGTAAAGAAAAGGAGAATCCATTATGCCTAAGAAAACTGAAGAACAGGTAATTACAACCAAAGAAAAAGAAACTATCCTGCCCGCATCCCCTGAAAAGCTTGCCCCCACATCTATCCTTACAATCTCTGCAGACGCAGACATTGAAACGCCGGAATCCATTGAAGATACCAACTGGCATGAGCTGCAAAACGCTTACCGGACCAAAAAAATCCTCACCGGCACACTCGGCGGTATCGAAAAACTGGAAAACGATGGAACAATAGCGATTGTCTACTATAAGGACCAGCGTATTGTAATTCCTTTGTCCGAAATGATGATAAACTTAAAAGAAGATGCCTCTTCCGACTACGGGGAGCTCCTTAACAGACAAAATAAGGTCCTCGGCAATATGCTCGGAGCTGAAATTGACTTTTTGATCAAGGGAATCGACAATAAATCACGCTCCGTTGCTGCCAGCAGGAAGGATGCCATGCTTAAGAAACGCCAGATCTTCTACCTGCCGGATGCAAATGGCAACTCCAGAGTCTGTGAAGGGCGTATCGTGCAGGCCCGAGTCATTGCTGTCGCCGAAAAGACCGTCCGCACTGAGATCTTCGGGGTAGAATACTCAATCCCTGCCAGAGACCTCTCCTACGACTGGATGGGGGATGCCACAGAAAGCTACCATGTAGGTGACCAGATCTTAGTCCGTATCACAAGCGTTTCCTTATCCTCTGTTACTGACATTTCTGTAAAAGCGGATGTTAAAAGTGTCCTTGGCAATACCAGTGTGGAAAATCTGCAGAAATGTAAGGTTCAGGGGAAATATATCGGTACCATTACAGACATTCATAAAGGCACTGTCTTTATAAGGCTGAATATCGGAGTCAATGCGATTGCCCACAGCTGCTATGACTCAAAACTCCCCGGAAAGAAGGATGAAGTCAGCTTCGTGGTGACCCGGATTGATTCGGAACGTAATGTGGCAGTTGGGCTGATTTCCAGAATTGTGAAGCAGAATATTTGAGAAGCTTATCAAAATTATTGTTTTTATCCCAATACTATTTAAAAGAGTTATACCCCCTGTCTGCTATTAAGTAGACAGAGGGCAGTAAATTCCACCGCATAAGCGGGCGGTGGAATTTAAATAAAAATTTAGGCACAAATTCCCTCCCATAATAATCACTTGAAAACAATTTTTATAATTTAATATAGTTATTTAACACTTGGGCTCATATTATGGTATAGTTACCGTATCAGTATAATCAAAAGTTCCACCGGAAATTTCAGAAATAGCATCAACATCTCCATAAATATCGCATTTTACTTTTGTTCCAGATGGAAATGTTTTCCCTGTTTCATGAGCACTATAAATCTGATATGTAGGAACAATAAGTGTTACACCAATATCGGCTCCTCCTTGAGCATAAGATGATAAATCATTCCAATTAAAAACACCATTAACTTTTTTGAGCAAACAATTTTTATTCTTAGAATATACTTTTAAATATGATCCCAGACCAATCTTACTACTTTCACTATAACCAATATTCCAGTCTACCCAAACTGTATACCTTGCACGAGTAATTGGATCAGTCTGTTCTATCTCATATGCCCGGCCACCAATAATCTGTATTTCTTGTGCCTCTAATTCTTCTGTGTTCGCTTCTGTAAATTCTTCAAGTGATGAATAAAATATTGGTTCATTATACAAATTATCTATAGCATCATTTGTGTTTTTGGCAAACACATTGACAGAAGATATTGTTACTAACATGCAAACAATCAATAGTGATCTTAATAACTTTCTAAACTGTTTCATTTTTACTCCTTTTCTTTTTCCTTTTCAAGTATTCTATCTCTTCAATATTCTTTCTAATTGCCTCTTTATCAGATTCAGAAGGCACAATCTCATTATCATTTTTTACCTCTATTTCTGTAAAAAACAATCCTCCACCTATAATCTCGATATTACTATTTTCCATAAGCATACCACCTATCCTTTTAACTGTTAGTGTTCCATATGATGAATCTGCCAACATCGAATCGGATCACTCTTCTGTTGCAAGATTATTATAATATGAATAACCTTTACACCAGAGTCTTTTCTTCCACAATAGTTTTTATATCTTCTATACTTTTTCCGGTTGCAAGTGCTATCTGTTCTAAATTAGTTACAATTCCTCAACCTCTTTGTCATTTTTTTCAGTTGGTCCCCATATATAACCAGCCAGCAGTCCAGTGAGCAGGAATACAATACTATCGAATCCAGGAATTGCTATGATAAAGAGATAAAGATTTCTTTGAAATTCCCAAATGGGAATTAATATGTTCAACGCAACAAAGCCGAAAATAGCAAAGCAAACATACTCCACTCCTTCAACTCTGTTCCGTCGAATCTTTGTCGATAGCACTCCTCCCCAGGCTGTATATAACAGCATACGTATAACTGATCGTATTCCCGTCATTTCGTCAAAAGCTACATAGTTTTCTCGCAGTGCCAGTAACGTAACAAGGATAATACTGGATAATATTATTTTATAGTAACGTGAGAATACGTTCTTCATATCTTCCCCTTTCTAAATGTCATATTAATGAAACATCAATTCCGATTGATATCCACTGTAACAAAAATAGTATAAGATCCACCCATTCCATTAATACTTCCAGTTGCTTCAGAATATGCACGTGGTCCTGTCATAGCAGTAGTTGATTGCGGATAATATAGTACATATCCCCAGCCTGTATTATATGAAAAAGTGTTCGTAGTTGGATGTTCGGTTATAGATTTACCTGTCCCTACTGGTCTGCCATCATTTACTCCAACTGTCCTATTCGAGAATGACATAGAATATTGGCTGCTAGTACATTCCCACGAACCACTTACATTCGATATTTTAATATCATTTTTATTATTTGCCCAAGAATATGTAAGTTTAATTTTGGCACGAATGCTTGATTCTTCCTGTTCATTAGATACGCTATCGCATAACATTATGCCATTGTCAGCAGGCAACTTTAATGTCATATCATATTCTACTTTCTGTTCCCCCGTTTTCATGTTTTGGTCACTAATTGTCGACGTTACCTGCTCATCCGCTATATCATATTCTATTATCTCATTTGTTAAATTATCTACCACTTTTACATGTACTGTAGTTTCATTCCTTTGTTGTGATTCCATTGCTTTCACAGGCATGCCTGCTAATGAACTAGCTAAGATTATTGTCAATACATAGGAAGCAACCTTTTTATATTTTCTCATAATTTAATATCCACCTTTCGTCATATAATAATTCAGTTAATTTTTCTTTATTTAGTTTTACATATGTTCATAATATTCCCCATTTTAATTCTCTAGTGGACTGCCCTCCTTTCCTCCTAGTCCATATGTTGTATTGGCCATAATCAAACATGTTTGATAATTCACATATAACAGATTTTCTTTAGAAATACGATTGAGCAGATGGATTTTTCCCATAAATCTTGTCATTTTATCATAAACACTATGGATTGTTGACCAAATAAAGTCAATCCGTTATTCCTCTACGTGCATTCGATAACCATTGAGAAAATGCCTGGGACTGTTTTTCGGCTGCTTTTATCATATTATTTGCCGTTGTGCCATCCTCTGCTGGTGTAACTAACAAAAACTCTTCTTCGTCGATTGTCACTCCACATAAAATGGTTTGCAGATCTTTGGAGATAATGAACATATTTCCAAGGTTGTTTTTCTCAGTACTTGTTATACAGGAATAGTATGGTTCTGCATTTATAAACAGACCCACAATTTCCATATCATCTTTTCCGAAAATTTTTTCTCCATTTACCCACACGTTCACCTGAATATAATCTTCTTGATTTCCCTAGATATAATGTGCTGTCTTTCCACGCATCTCTACCGATACTAATTCGCCATTCGTAAAATCGTTCAAACGCACCAGCATTCCCGTACCGATATATTTATAATCTTTTTCTATCGGTGCATTGTAATATCGTATCCCATAATCTCCCAGGCACAATATCACAAGTATGAGGATTCCTCCGAAAATAACTGCTATATATTTTTTCTTGTTTTTATTCCAATACAAAATCTTTATCTCCTATACGAACGGCGATTGTATTTTCAATATATCCTCCACTTGTAGCCCATGTAATAGCTTTCTCATCTGGTTTGCTATAAGCGGATGTATAGATCCATCAAAGTTACTAATACGACACACTCGCTGATGTTGCCGATTTGCTCTCTGTATTAGCATTGCACGTCATTACAGTACGATAAGTTCCTCTGGTAACCTGATAGTCTACTGCTACAACAGCATTTCTTCCTCTACGAGAGTCTTCCCAGCTCATCACTTCTTCCCATTTTCCGGATTCATATTTCTGTAAAATTACTTTCACATAAGCTGAAGTTACTCCGGATTTTCCCTTCACCTCACCTTTTACAGAAGCAATTCCGGTATCTGATATACTCAGTTGCGTTCCGTAGGTTAAAATATAGGTCATCCTTGGTTCAATTTGCGTTTGGTATGTATGATTTTCCTGTGCATAGCTTGGTGACGATACCAGCCAAGCTCCTGCCAGAATACACATACACATGATAACTGTTCTAATTGTTTTTTTCATTTGCATCTCCTCCTTTGATAACTATAACGAATCCTACCATCTCGTTTGTTACATATCAGGAAATTTTTCATAAAAAATTTTCATAAAAAAGTTTTTCATAAAAAATTTTGAGTGTTTGAGTGTATTCTTCGACCAAGCAAATTTTTTCGTTTTGGTGAATTTATATATTCGTACTGGCAAGGATTTCAAGTATTTCATTTTCTGTTAATCGATCTGCTGTTATCAGATATACATAATTATCTGCTTCATAGTAAGCCATTGAATTCCCCTCTTCATAGAAATATATGGTAGCTGTATGTCCATTAACTATTCGTTGCACTTGCGTATCATATTCAGTATCCAGGATGATGCTGCTTCCATCATTTATTAACATTTGCTCCCAAGTTATCTGTTCACCAATAGAATTTTCATAAAAAATATTTATAGAAACGCCATTCTCCATTCGTTCCTTTTCAACATATCCCTTTGGCAGGAATCTGGGTTCTGTAATCTCTAATGTCATGTTTTCCTCTCTTGAAGAATAAGAGTATAGTACAGAATCTTCGTATATTGTTTTCAGCGTAGCAAAGAATTTTTCTCTATATGCCTCCACACTCAAAGTTACAATCAACCCTATACACAGAATACTCACAAAAAACATTGCCACCCGTTCCAAAATTTTCTTCATTCCTGCGATGACAGAATGATTTTCCTGCCATATCACTCGTTGCATTTTTTTCTCAAATTTTTTTGAAAACTTATATTCATAATTCACCTGTTTTTCCAGTGATTCTATAATAGCCTCATCTACTATCGGCATATATTTATACAGCCACTCGTCTGTTACTTTAATGTGCTCCATTATTTTTTCTCTCCTCAAATTTGTTTATTTCTTCTTGTATTATAATTTTCCCTCTGGCCAGTCTTTGACGAATCGTTCCTTCTGAAATATCTAGTATCTTTGCTATTTCTCTATTATTCATTTCACTTGAATATTTAAGAAGAAATACATCTCTATATTTTACAGGTAACCTACTGAGAATATCTAGTATTTGACCGTCTACGTCTGTCTCCATATAAGTCAATGGCATATCTTTTTCTGACAATTCATCTACAAACATCTCTCTTTTGAATTGAAGATTTCTTTTCCGATAAATATCAATCGCTGTTGTTTTTGTTATTGTAAGCAGATACCGTTTCGTTTCCGTTGCTTCCACCGATCCGATTTTGACTATATTCTTTGCAACCTTTATAAATGCCTCATGCACTGCGTCTTCTGCCAAAAAAGTATCTTCCAGTATTTCAAAAGCAATCTTCATCATTAAATATCTATACTTTTCGTAAATAATGACAAATTTTCTTTTGTCTTCTTCATCATCAATCATCATCAAGTAAATCATATATTTTCCCTTTTCATAAAACGTAACGTAATATTTCCTATGTATTGTTACAAAAGTACTCCGAAAAATCAATAGTCTTTTGTGGCACAACATTAGCACTAAACTGTCCTCGCATGGCACGGCTTTGCGATTTTCACTGTCACTTTACTATGCTACAATATAAACCGTGAATAACTGGTATCATTCACATGCGACGCAGGAAAGACTCCCCCTTTTAACTTTCCTGCGTTATTTTTTTGCGGGAGGTGACAAACTTGAACATCAAAAAAATAATCAGATCCGAAAGGGGTGACGTATCCTACATCAGTACTTTTGTCTATATCCTGGTGGCAATGATTATGGTGGCATTTATCTTAAATGTGTTCCACATCATATCCGTAAAGCAGGAAATGGATCATATCTCCGATCAGCTGGTAAAGCAGATTCAGTTAAACGGTGGCACGAATGCTGATACCGGTGCCCTGTTTTCCTATCTGGCTGCACCCCTATCAGAAGTCGAAGGTCTCACTTATCAGGTAACCAGTTCCGGGAGTACCAGCAGGATCCAGATAGGAACACCTTTTTATGTGACGATAACCGGCCGGTGTTATCTGGGTGGCTTTTGGAAACTAAACCTGGTTCCGATTGACATAAAAGCAAATGGTGCCGGAGTCAGCGAACATTACTGGAAGTAGGTGAATCATGATAAGCAGAATCAAAAATGAACGCGGGGATATGTCTTTTTTCTCCATCTTTATTATCCTCGCCATCAATATGCTCCTGTCCTTCGTCCTGCTCTATGCTTCTGTACAGATCAACTGTATCAACATCCGTAATGCAGCCAAGATGGAGCTTAATAACGTGAGTGCCAGGATCTATGCAGATACTTTTCACTCCCAACGGGAAGCCAACCTTACTTCCTATATGTCTGACATCAATTTAAGCACCGCCTATAAGAATGCCTTACGGGCCGGTTTTACTGAAGGCATGAGGTCAAGAGTAAGGCTTACAAATGATGATTATGATGTAGAAAATATTGATTTGACATTCCGTCAATATTCTGAAAATATAGAATATATCGCATCGTTCGACATTACATACCGGATCCGAATGTTTGGAGAGTCTTTCCCTCCGATCCGAAGACACGCAGAACTTACCGGGTCCCACAATACAAAATTCTAAAAGTCTGTAAGATTTGTACCCCGACTTGCGTATATATAATTAAGGATCAAGAAAGGAGCAGCCTATGAAAAAGAAGAATATTGATAAAAAAGTCGCACTTTCCATTGGGGGAATAAGTGTGTTATGTCTGGGACTTCTTTTCGGAGCCTGGTATTTAAACCATGAACCGGAGGAGTCCTTCACTCCTGCCGCTCAGGAGGTGGAAACCCTGGCAGAAACCTGGGATGACAAATTAGATTCTAGTATTCCGGAAGCATCCATCAAAGAGGAATCTCTTTATACCGGTGAAATATCCGACAACACGCAGACTGTCATCTCTGAAGATGAGAACGGATCTAACGTAGATCTATCCGGAAGCGTGACAAAGGAGGAAGCCCAGGAGACCAAACCTACCGAGAAACCGGAGCCCATTGGGGATACCACAAATAAGGACGAAGTACCTTCCTATCCGGAAGAGGTTCCTGTAACGGCACCAGAAGTGCAGGTTCCTGCTGATAATTCAGAAAGTTCCCATCCCGGACAAGTCTATGATCCGGTATTTGGTTGGATTGATACCGGTAATACTACTTATGATGTGGTTGACAGTGATGGAGACATCAACAAGCAAATAGGCTCTATGGGTGAATAACAAAAAAACAACTAAGACATGGTAATCACGCCATGTCTTTTTTATTGCAAAGGAGACCAGATCTTATGACAGCATTTAGGAAATACTTTTTTCCACTGCTTCTATTCCTAACGATATTTTTATCCACCGGCATTTCCACTTATGCTATGGGTGATGGAAATATTGATGGAGGCGGTGGATCATTTGGTACAGGATCCGAACTAAACGTCTGGCGAAATAACCAGGATGGTGTTCGGGTTACAGTCGTTACCACGGGAGGCAGCGTTGTTGCTACTCCCATTGATTTATCAAACTGCAACATTTCCTCCACGGTGTTAAACTTTGGAAAAGTGTCCAAACTGCAATATACTTCGGGCTCATCGCTTTCCATTAATGCCTCCTACACCTACTCAAAGCCAGCCGTCGCTCTACCAAGAATCATCAGCGGATCTGTGAACAAAGCCAGCATTGCTGCGATAAAACGCTACATCTGCTCAGAGTATGCAGCTAAATTTATCGCATCCAAAACCGGCATCCCTTTTGAGAATCTGATTAATGGGGATTACAAATTGGTGATTGAACCCATTGCCTACTTCACGCACAATGGAAAAAACTATGCCATGACAGCAACGGAGGCTGCCCTTTACAACAAGTTATCCGGAGGTGCATTAAGAAGGGTGCTTCCCTCCCTGACGCACCAGAACCTGCCGCTTTCACTGTTTTTAGAAAAATCTGATCTTGGATACCCTGCATGGACCGGAAGCACTACTGGAAAAGTGTCGGATGATGCCATTATCTCTTCCCTGGGCATCGGCATTGTAAGCTACAAAGATGTGCCTTCCGAAGAGCTGGAAGCCCCTGATTATACGTACCGTGTGGATACAGATGTTATTTCCAGCATTATGTTAACCAGTGCCACTGAAGTAAACCCAAAAAATCCGGCGAAAGCAACCTTCTACATTAATGGCAGCACCTATACCGTATCCAATATCGTCATACCAAAGAATGGATCACAGCTTGTCTGGGTCAAATGGCATACTCCAAAAGATCCTGGCACAGTAAAGATCAGTGTATCTGTAAATGGTGCCGGTACTGCAAAAACCTCTTTTCTTGCAAGAATTGTTTCCCTGGAAGAAAATGTTCCACCGGATCCTCTTGCTACGGATACTAACCCCGGTTTTTCCACATCCACGCTTCCCGCAGAGCCGGTAAAGACGAACGCCTCCTGGTCTGTCTGGAGTGCGTCCTGGCACGCAAAATGGGAATGGGAACCCGACTGGCACTGGGAATCAGAGGGACATAGCAAAAGCTGCCCCAAAGGCTGTACTACTGCCCATGGCGAATGGGTGGATGATGGGGAGTGGGTCGATAATGGCTGGTATGATTTTACCTCCACAGGTTATCATGCAGCTTTATTTGCATCCTCCGATATTTCTCCCGATGATATTGTCCCCACAAAAAGCGGCGACACCATGAAAAGTGGGTACAGCATCAAAGAAAATCTGAATGCAAGCTTCACGGTCAATGCGCCGGGCAGCCACTATACGCAAGTTCAGTCCGCGGTATCCTACTTCCCGGAGTTTTCCTATGATACCTACTGGAGGCTACTTGAGAAAACCGGTGCAAATACCTTTTCCTTCAAAGAAAATGAATACTCGACTTACTCAAGGCGCGTACATTTCACTCCCGTCTGGTACCCGGACGGCTATTATCCGGTGTATACCTATGTGATGGATATGTGGACGCCCTCCGGGATGCTCTCTACCGGTGTTACCGACTCCGTATATATTCAGGGCTCCATGTATGATGACTGGTATAGTAAGCGTGAGTAGCCTTTACCTGATCTACCGGATCCTTACCCTGGTGTTCCTTCTTTTATTCGGGATCTACGATTTCAGGCACCATCTGATAAAGAACACTGCCCTGGTGTTTTTATCCCTGTGGTGTCTTTCCGGTATCCTGCTAAAGCTTATCCTGGGTATTGTTCCTTCCCTGCCACTTCTTATTTTTAAGACTTGCCTGGGTGGCAGTGTTGGTTTTTTCTTACTTCTCATCATTGCAGTTGCAACCAATGGTGGTATCGGTGGCGGCGATATCAAGCTTGTAACCGTTTTGGGTCTCTACTACGGAGCCTTGGGGCTGTGCCAGATTCTTATCCTGTCTGGCACAGCTGCCATCTTTGCAACACTGCCCTTGCGCTTTCATTACAGAAGAAAACCTACTGCCATCCCCTTTGCACCCTTTTTGTTTCTTGGGTGCTTATTTTATGAGATTCTTTCACTATTTTGATACAGGAGACAAACCTATGAAAATGAATAACCGTTTTATTTATGGCATCTTAAGCCTTATTCTGGCTGCCATTGTTGCCTTTGTAGCAATTCCCGCCGTAACCAGTAAAACCAGCCACACCACGCAGATTGTGCGTATGAAATCAGACGTAGCAAGAGGAAGTATCGTCACCTCCGCCGACGTAGAACTTGTTGAAGTGGGTGGCTACAACTTGCCGGATGGTCTCGCCAAGGAGATTTCCGATGTAACAGGTACCTATGCCACCACAAATCTCTATTCCGGAGACTATCTGCTCCCCACAAAGTTAAGCAAAGATCCGTTATCCTCGGATCTGTCCCTCAATCATATCCCGGATGGTTATGTTGCCATTTCCATTACCACCCAGACTCTGGCTTCCGGCCTGTCCGATAAGCTGCAGGCCAATGACATTATCAGGCTCTTCCACTATGACAAGGAGGATGTCTTGGAACCTGTGGCAGATATCCCGGAGCTTCGTTATGTAAAAGTTCTTGGGGTTACGGACTCTGAGGGTCTTCCCATTGATTACACAACACCACCTGCGGAAGACGAAGAAAGACAACAGACCGCTACCATCACGGTGCTTGCCACACCTGTCCAGGCTCTGCTCTTAACCAGGTTTGAAAATGATGGAGTTCTTCACGCTGCTCTCATCAGTCGTGGTAATGAGGCTCTTGCAGAAGATCTCTTAGGAAGGCAGGGAGACATCCTGGTAACTCTCTATGGAGACGGAACCACCGAAGAGGAACTTACCTCATCTCTTACCACGGAAACGCCAGCAGTTGCTCCTGACGAAAAAGAGACCACAGGTGCTACCGAAGAGCAGCCTGTCGCTGCAGAATAGGAGGTTACAATGGGAAAAATCATTACCATCTGGGGGAATCCCGGAAGTGGAAAATCCATGTTTGCCTGCAATCTTGCAAAAGTTTTAACCGCAGGGAAGAAAAAGGCTCTGATTATCAATGCTGACTCTTCCACACCAATGCTTCCTGTCTGGATGCCTGACCGGATCTTAGAAACCTCCGCATCCATCGGAAATGTCTTAACCGCTCTGGAGATCAACAACGCCCTGATTGCAGAACGTGTTGTGGTATTAAAGGAATACCCCTTTATCGGAGTCTTAGGATATGCCGCTGGGGAAAATCCATTTAGTTATCCGGAATTAAAATACGAGAAAATCAAAATATTCATTTCCGAATGTGCAAAGCTTGTCGATTACATCCTGATCGACTGCAGTGCAAATATGCTCAATTTTTTTGCGCCGACAGCGATGGAAGCTGCCGACCTGGTTGTCCGGATCATTACACCGGACCTGCGGGGCTTAAGCTACTTCAGGGCTCACAAAGCCCTGCTTACGGATAGTAAGTTTAACTTTGATGAGCAGCTGACCTTTGCCGGACTTGCAAGGCCCTTCCATGCCATTGATGAAATGGATAATCTGATCGGTGGTTTTGACGGGATCCTCCCTTACACAAAGGAAATCGAACGGTGCGGCACCAGTGGACAGATGTTCCGGGCACTTCCCTACTGCAATCAACGCTACTTAAATGCTCTGAAGCTTGTAAAAAATAAGCTTTCCGATTCCACAGAGGATCTCCCGGACAGTCTCCTGATAGATCCTGCCAAGGAAGAATTTACGGATGCACCGGTCAGAAAGGAGGAAAGCACAAATGGAGCGTCTGAATGACCTTTTCTTTTCCTCGAAGGCATCGGAAGGGCTTACCTATGAACAGATTCTTACGGATGTCCAGAGATTCGTCACACAGAATCACGCAGATACCCTATCAAACGAAGGGAATCCGGAGGAAGCCAGGAAGTTACTGAAGGATTACATATTACAATATGTACAGAACCGCTCTTATCACATAGATGGACAGACAACGGAAGAACTGGTAGACAGCCTCTACGAAGACATGGCCGGTATTTCTTTCTTAAAGAAGTGGATCTATAAACCAGGCGTAGAGGAAGTAAACATCAATGCCTATGATGACATCGAAGTCATTACCAGTGGAGGACACTCCGAGAAGATCCCGGACCGATTCCCCTCGCCTCAGGCTGCTATCGACGTGACCAGAAGGCTCCTTAACACCTGCGGTATGGTAATCGATGATACCATGCCTTCTGTCATAGGGTTCCTCGATAAAAATATCCGTATCTCCGTGGACAAGACTCCTATCGTAGATCCGGAAGTCGGCATCAATGCCTCCATCCGTATCGTAAACCAACAGTCCGTTTCCAAGGATAAGCTTATCGCTTCAGGTTCCGCTACGGAAGAAATGCTCGATTTCCTCACCTGCTGTATCCGGTATGGAGTATCTGTCTGCATCTCCGGCAGCACCGGATCCGGGAAAACTACCCTTATGAGCTGGCTGTTATCTATGGTGCCAAACAACAGGCGGCTCATTACCATTGAGGAAGGCAGTAGGGAATTTGATTTGATCAAGCGGGATGCCGAGGGGCACGCCATCAACAGTGTGGTCCATTTGCTAACCCGTCCCAGTGAAAATCCTGCCCTGGATATCGACCAGGATCTTTTGTTAGAGCGTGTTCTTCGTAAGCATCCGGACGTGATCGGGGTCGGGGAAATGCGTTCCGCCAAAGAAGCTTTGTCCGTCGCGGAAAGTTCCCGTACCGGTCACACCGTAGTAACCACCATCCATAGTAATTCTGCGGAGTCTACCTACCGTCGTATGATGACGCTGGCAAAGCGAAAATACAACATGGCCGATGAAATTCTGATGCAGATCATGGTGGAAGCCTATCCGATCGTGGTCTTCACAAAGCAGCTCGAAGACGGTTCCAGACGTACCATGCAGATCATCGAAGGGGAAGATTATAAGGATGGGGAACTCATCTTCCATCCCTTATACCAGTTTGATGTCACCGACAATATCACAGATGCATATGGCAACATCACCGTCATTGGCTCCCATAAAAAGCTTGGCGGCATCTCGGATAACTTAAAGCGCCGGATGTTAGACAACGGGGTCCCCGCCGGGAAACTAAAGCCATTTTTACCAGATGCCCCATGCAAGGAAGGAGGAAAGTAGCGTGTACTGGATCCAGATTATTATCTTTTTATTACTATTAAGTTCCCTGTTTTCCCTGTTTAATGTCCGCTTTTCGGATTTTCTTAAAGTGTTCTCTCCCGGTAAGAAGAGCACGTTAAAAGATGACATGGATATCCTCCTTGGAAAACCTGCTAAGGGATTCTTTAACCGGGAGGTCTTAGAGGTGGAACAGCTCCTTGTAGCCACCGGAAGAGCCACAAGATTCTCTGCTGTAAAGCGTATCTGCCTTCTTTTGTTTATTTTAGGGGCACTCTTAGCGATCCTTTTTGACAATCCGTTTATGGTTCCTATTTTAGGAGCCGGATTTGCTTTTACTCCGATCTGGTACCTACGAAGTACCGCGGCGGTCTATAAGAAGCACTTAAATGAGGAGCTGGAAACTGCTATCTCTGTGATTACTACCTCGTACTTACGAAGCGGTGACCTGCTGACCGCGGTAAAAGAAAATCTGCCGTACTTAAATCCTCCGGTAAAGGGGCATTTTGAAAGTTTCATTACAGAGTCGGAAATGCTAAACGCCAATATGATCTCGACGCTAAACAACCTGAAGATGAAAATACCAAACCAGATCTTTCATGAGTGGTGTAATACCCTGATCCAGTGCCAGTCGGATCGTACCATGCGAAACACCCTAACTTACACGGTGCAGAAGTTTTCGGATCAGCGGATCCTTCAGTCGGAGCTTGAAGCGATCATTAATGAACCCAAAAAAGAAGCCTTTGCCATGATGTTCTTAGTCGTTGGCAACATCCCTCTTTTGTATGTCTTAAATCACTCCTGGTTTGAAACTCTTATGTATTCCATTCCCGGAAAAATCACCCTGGCAGTCTGTGCTGCCATCGTACTGTTTTCCTTTACCAGAATCATGGCACTGTCAAAACCTGTGGAATACAAGTAAGAAAGAAGGTAACCTATGACAACACTACTTATAATGTCTGCCTGTGGCCTGCTCGCACTTGGACTATATCATCTATCCTGTGCCATTGTGGATGTGCCTACGCCAAAGACATCCAAGATGATGTTACTTGCCAAAAAGCAGACTGGTATCGGTAAGGAAAATCTATTCGATGTGTACCTTACCAAAATAGCAGAGCGATTCAGCCCGCTACTAAAGCTGGATCCCATAAAACGTGGGAAGCTAGCCCTTACCCTGTCCATAGCAGGGATTTACTTGTCACCAGAAACTTATACGCTGAAGGCACTATTTACTTCCCTCATTGTGGCAGCTTTATCGCTGCCGCTTTTTTTATCCTCACCACTTTTTGGATTCCTGATACTGGGACTAGCGGTTCTAATGTGGTTTTCTACCTACTACAAGGCTTTCGACCTCGTTAAAAAACGAAAGAAACTTATCGAAGCCGAGCTTCCCAGGTTCTGCATCAGCATCGGACAGAGCCTTGCCACCGACAGGGATGTACTAAAGCTCCTTGTCTCTTACAGACGGATTGCCGGTCCAAACCTTGGTGCCGAACTGGATACCACTATTGCTGATATGCGTACCGGCAACTATGAAAATGCCCTGCTTCACCTGCAAAATCGTGTGGGGTCTACCATGTTATCGGATATCATCCGGGGGCTGATTGGCACACTGCGTGGAGACGATCAACAGATGTACTTTAAGATGCTCTCTTTCGATATGCGGCAGATTGAGCAGAATAATTTGAAAAAAGAAGCCGCCAAACGCCCCAAGCAGATGCAGAAATATTCCATGATGATGCTATTCTGCATCCTGCTTATTTATGTGGTCGTCCTGTCCATAGAAGTCATCGGGTCCCTCGGGGCCTTTTTTTAATGACAAAAGGCGTAAGGGAGGTGACCCCATGTAAAAAATTTTTCGTAACCCGTACACCTATCAAACATAAGGAGAATCCAATGAACAGAAAAATTTTATCCATGAAAACCCGTATCCACAACGCTCTTAGCAATGAGCGCGGCGATTTCTACATTTCCGATGGTGTCAAGATCATCATTGCCGTCGTACTGGGTGCGCTGCTTCTTGCTGCACTTACCAACATCTTTAATAATACCGTGATTCCCAGAATTACTACGGAAATTACAAATCTCTTCTCATAATTTCCTTTTCTTTCCAGTCTGGCAGATCTTTGCAGTAGAAACTGCTCCACGGGTGTAGGCACTGCCTGCACCCTTTTCTAAAATATACTTATAAACACTATTTATTACGTATTCCCTACGTAGAAAGGGGATGATCACCATGAAAACCAAAATGAAACCCAAGAACATGAAATGCCCTTACTGTGGCAAAACTGCCGTATTAAGAAAAGCCTCTTACGTCTACAAGGACCGTGCTTTAGAGGAATACCTTTATGTCTGCTCCGGCTACCCGGAATGTGATTCCTATGTAGGTGTCCACGCCGGAACCTTTGAACCAAAAGGATCCCTTGCCAATGGTGATCTTAGGCATAAACGGATCGAAACCCATAAAATCTTTGATGCCATCTGGAAGAACGGTATCTTTACCAGAGCCGATGCTTACCGCTGGATCCAGGATATCTTCTGCTTAAATGACTCCCAGGCACATATCGGACAATTCTCTGAATACCGGTGTGACTGCCTGATGAATGAATGCAGAAAAGTACTTACAAACCACCATGTGAAAGTCGCATAAGGGGGTGAATAGGCATGATGACCGAAAATGAAAAACAGTTAGTGGAGGGACACTTATATCTTATCAGGAACATTATTCTTAACACCATAAGCATGAACAAAAATACGGAGGAACTAGAATACAATGACCTTTACCAGACCGGCTGTGAGGCTCTCTGCCATGCAGCTATCCAGTACAAGCAGGATAAAGGCGCATCCTTTCCCACATTTGCATCCATTGTGATCCGCCACGCCTTGCTTTCCCAGTGTAGAAAGGCATCCAAATGGCAGGGAAGCACCGTTTCTTTGGACGCC
>Ga0129311_1000650_pt1 | contig 28703 bp, 22 predicted proteins | sample Go1ome_FD_94435 | JGI IMG/M metagenome (GOLD analysis project Ga0129311, IMG submission 94435) | Western lowland gorrila individual fecal microbial communities from Wisconsin, USA - Go1022B metagenome | ecosystem: Host-associated > Mammals > Digestive system > Large intestine > Fecal | place...
CAGGAAAAAGATGTTACGTCCCCATGGATGTTAATGTATGCAGCGCTTGCAAAGATTACCGGTCTATCAGCAGCCACAATTGTTCATACGGTAATGCCTGTGATTCTCTTGCTACTTTCATATTTCACTTTATGGATGGTGGGCGATGAATTAACAGAACACAATTTACAACATACGGTGTATTTTACAATTTTTTCTGCACTACTTTACATGGTTTTCTCAGGGTCTACGTATACTCGTGGCGTTTTTATGTTGACCAGAATTTGGCAGGGAAAGGCAGCTGTTGCAGCTTTTTTCATTCCGTTAGTATTTTATTTTTTCGTTAGGCATTTTAGGCAAGAAGAAAACGTAATATATCGAACTTATTTAGAACTGATGATTATAAATTTTGCATTGTGCCTTACTACAGGTGTTGGGCTGATAACTGCAGCAGTCTTGACTGGTGGTTACGGAATATGGGCTGCCATTGCAGGCAAAAGAATAAAGAATTTATTCTATAGTTGGAGTTGTGAATTACCGATTATTCTTTATGGTTGTATTCAGATTATTATCAAAGGAGGAATCTGATGCAGAGCTGGAAGGAAATAATTGTATATTGGATTGAGAGTAATGGTGATAATTCTATTGTGCTTTTATATATAGTCTCTTTAGCGTATCTGTTAATTTTCGGTAAACAAAATCGCGTACGGTTGGCGCTACCTGCAGTAATTATTACAATAGGTATTTTGAATCCCTTTACGTCTAGTTTAGTCTTTCCAAAGCTATTCTATAACGGAACATCTTGGAGAGCGTTTTGGATGATTCCAGAAGTTTCGGTAATTGCAATTGCGTTTTCGTCTGTATTAAAGAAGATAACACATAAGTTAATTCGACCTTCGGTGGCATTATTTATGTGCATGGCGATAATGATAAGTGGTCCAGTTTTGTATTCGGATGAAAGATTTGCTTTTGAATCGTGTGGAAATTATCGTAAAATTCCGCAAGAAGCAATTGATGTTGTAGATACATTACTCAGTTTTGAAGATGAACCTCGAGTAGTGATGGACTCAGAGTTAATGTACTATACTAGGGAAATCTCAGGTCACGTGACGCAAATGTATGGTCGAGATGCTTATGGATATATACAGCAAATCGGTGAAAGTGAATATCAAACATTTGAACAGATGAATAGCGGGAATCCAGATTTCTCAATTGTAAGTTCAAATATGAGAAATCTAGAGTTTCGATATATTGTAATACCAAAAGATAATTATGATAGCTGGCATTTCGCTATGGAGAATAATAAATTTGTTCTAATAGCAGATGTTGATGGTTATTTAATCTATACATTGGGTGTGTAGAAGTGTTGAACGATGATATTCTTGAGTATGTGATGAAAAATTGACGTCTTACTAAATAGTGAGACAGTTTTGAAAAGCAGGATAGAAAATGAAAAAACATAGGAAATTAAAACTATTATTTATCTTATTTATTGTCTTTTTGAATTTATTGGTGTTGTTTCGCGTGAGAATTAAAGCTTTGAGAGAAGGAACACCAGTGGTGTATATGACCGTGTCAGCTCCTAAAGAGGATACGTTCCAAGTATATTATACGACGCCAGGTGGCGAACTATCCGAAGAACTTTGTGCTTCCAGTGCGTATACTTGTCCTAGTCAGAAATCCGAATTGAGTTTTCAATTACCATGTATGAATTTAGTTACAAGAATTGACTTGGGTAGTGCAAACCAAAAGGTTGAAATATATGACCTTTATATGGTCGTAGACGGACAAACAACAAAATTAGATATTACTAGCAAAGATGGATTGAATTGTTCTGGAATTTCGAACATTGAAAAGAATGGTGAAGCAACTACATTCACAATCACAGATGAAGATCCATATTTTTATGGGTATTTTGACTATGACGCACTGGTTGCCCAGTATGCAAAGGTAAATCGCCCGGTTAACATTGTATGGGCTTTTATCATTTGTGTTTTATTGAATCTAATTGCTCTCTATGCATTAAAACATTTCGATGCTTTAGTGGACGTTCCAATTGAAATATTCCAAAATAGGAAACTTGCATTTAGTCTTTCTAAAAGTGATTTTAAGACTAAATATGCAGGGTCTTATCTTGGAATTATATGGGCCTTTATTCAACCAGTAGTTACTATTTTAGTTTATTGGTTTGTATTCCAGGTAGGACTTAAATCCGGTGGGGTTACTGGTGTTCCTTTTGTTGTGTATCTTGTAAGTGGTATCGTGCCATGGTTCTTCTTTTCAGATGCTTTAACAGGTGGAATGAATTCAATGGTTGAATACAGCTATCTTGTAAAAAAGGTTGTTTTTAATATTGATATTCTTCCTTTCGTAAAAGTTGTTTCTGCTATGTTTGTTCATATTTTCTTTATTCTCTTTGCTCTTTTACTGAATAGTGCGTATGGATATTTCCCAGGCTTTTATACAATTCAAATTGTGTATTACGTAATTTGTAATTTTGTACTGGTTCTTGGTCTGGCGTATTTATGCTCGGCAGTCGTTGTATTTTTCAGGGACTTAGGTCAATTTATTAATATCGTAGTATTACAGGTAGGTGTGTGGATGACACCAATTATGTGGAATGCACAGGCAATGCTTCCACCATGGCTTCTTTTGATTTTTAAGGCTAATCCTATGTATTACATTGTTGATGGATTTAGAGATGCATTAATTTACAGACAGTGGTTTTTTGGACATAATAAGCTACTTTGGACTATTTATTTCTGGGCATTTACATTCCTGCTCTTTGGATTTGGAAATATGATTTTCCGTAGATTGAAAGTTCATTTTGCGGATGTGCTTTAAATTATTTTGATGGAGAAAAGATATGGCAGAAGATTACGCAATTCGCATCAATCACGTTTCAAAAGTATATAAGTTATATGATAAGCCAATGGATCGTCTTAAAGAATCATTGGGATTTGGTCAGGACATTAAGGTAAGGGAGCACTATGCTCTTCGTGACGTTAATTTTGATATCAAACGTGGAGAATGCGTTGGTATCATTGGTACCAATGGTGCAGGTAAGTCTACAATCCTGAAAATTATTACTGGCGTACTGAATCCTTCTGATGGTGATGTGAAAATCAATGGTAGAATCTCTGCTCTTCTGGAGTTAGGTGCTGGTTTTAATCAGGAATATACAGGTATTGAAAATGTATATTTAAATGGAACCATGATTGGTTTTACTAAAGAAGAAATTGATGAGAAGTTGGATGATATTTTGAAGTTTGCGGATATTGGTGACTTCGTTAATCAGCCAGTAAAGACTTATTCTTCAGGTATGTTTGTAAGACTGGCCTTCGCGGTTGCCATTAACATCAATCCGGAAATTCTTATTGTAGATGAAGCTTTGTCTGTAGGTGATGTATTCTTCCAGGCCAAGTGTTACAAGAAGTTTGAGGAATTTAAGAAACAGGGTAAGACTATTCTTTTTGTAAGCCATGACTTAAGTTCTATTAGTAAGTACTGTGATCGCGCCATCCTTCTCAATAAGGGTGTGAAGATTTCAGAAGGCAGGCCCAATGATGTAATTGATCTCTACAAGAAGGTTCTTGTAGGAGAGGTGGATGCTCATGATGCAGCTTCCAAGGAAGCTGGAAAAGCCAAGGATGTGGCAGAAGGCGCCTCTGACCAGAAGGTATCTGGTGATGAGTGGAAATATAATTATGTAATTAATCCAAATCATCAGGACTATGGCGATAAGATTGTGGAAATTTCTGACTTTGCCATTGTGGATGAGTCCGGTAAATATACAAGTACATTAATTAAAGGCTCTCGTTTTAAAGTTAAGGTGAAGATTAAGGCTCATAAGGATGTAACAAATCCGATTGTGGCATTTACCATTCGTACTTTGAAGGGTACGGAAATTACGGGAACCAATACCATGTTTGAAAATGCGGATCTGGGAGAGATTAAGGAAGGTGAAGAGAGGGTAATCTCATTTGCACAGGAATTGAATCTCCAGGGTGGTCAGTATTTGCTCTCTCTTGGTTGTACAAGATTTGAGCATGATGAGTTTTTGGTTTACCACAGACTCTACGATATTTGTAGCATGACGGTTATTTCGGATAAGAATACGGTTGGGTTTTATGATATGAAATCTGAAGTGGAGCTTGATTAGTATGGATGGATTAACAGAGAAAATTGGAAATGTGACCCTGAATTACAAGTTCTACAAGGGCACAGACACCTATAGTGATGGCGATATTGAGGATAAGCTTCTTGATATTGTAAAAAATGAGAAAGATATTCAGGGACGTTTGAAGAAGGAAAAGGAATGGCCTCTCCTTTATCATTTGTCTGATGTAAGAAAAAATGTTCTGAATTGGTATGATTTCAAAAAAGAAGGAAGCTTGCTAGAGATTGGTGCTGGATGTGGTGCGATTTCTGGCCTTTTCTGCGAGAGAGTCAGCCGTGTAGCGGCTATTGATCTTTCCAAGAGAAGATCTACCATCAATGCATACAGAAATAAAGAACATGACAATCTGGAAATCTATGTTGGCAATTTTGAAGATATTCAGCTGGAAGAAAAGTTTGACTATGTGTCTCTGATTGGCGTTTTGGAATATTCCATTTACTATATCGATTCTGACCAGCCTTTCCTGGATATGTTAAAGAAGGCTAAGTCCTACTTAAAACCAGGTGGAAAACTCCTCGTTGCCATTGAGAATAAGTATGGCCTTAAGTATTGGGCTGGTGCCAAGGAAGATCATACAGGAGAAATGTTTGATTCCATTACTGGTTATGCAAATGTGGAACGAGTACGTACCTTCTCCAAAGACCAGCTCTATAAGTTAGTGGAAGAAGCTGGATTCGTGCATCAGGATTTTTATTATCCAATGCCAGATTACAAGCTTCCATTTGAGGTTTATTCCCAAGAGTATTTACCAAAGTCTTGTAGTGATACCATGATTGGCTATACCTACGACCGGGACAAACTGCAGCTCTTTGATGAGAAGCAGGCTTGGGATTCCATCTGTAAAGATGGTAAGTTTGAAGAATTTGCAAATTCCTTTATTGTGATTGCCGAGAGTTAGGAGCGATATGAGAAAAGTTTTATATGCAAAATTTAACTCTATGAGAAGAGAACCATTCCAGATGGCTACTTTTATTGTGGAAGAAGACGGCAAGAAATTTGTAGAAAAGAAGGCGCTTCATGCAGATGCAATCAGCACTATGAATGCCTTCCGTTCGCATTTTGACAGCTTAAAATCTGCATACAAGAATATTCAAATTCTGCCTTATACCGATGTAGATGAAAAGACCATGAAGTTCGAATTTCTGCATGGCAATAATGTTATGCCGGAAATTTCATACACAAAGTCAAATGAAGATGACTGGAAGCTAGAGGTGGAAAAGTCTCTGGCTTTGGTTACGGACTATACAGATTCTGTGAAGGCACCATTTGAAATGTCTAATGGCTTCAAAGAAGTTTTGGGTGACTTTGACTTTGCGGGAGAGCCCGCTGTAAAGAATGTGAATTTTGATGCCAATTTCGACAACTTTATTCAGACAGAAGCGGGACTTTTTTGTATCGATTATGAGTGGGTATTTGATTTCTTAATTCCTGTGGAATATATCAAGTATCGTACTCTTCTCTATTTTTATTATCATACAAAAGATGTCATTCAGAATGGATTGAAGAAGGAAGAATTCTTTGAATTATTTGGAATTACTTTGGAGAAGCAGCAGACCTTTGCAGAAATGGAATACAATTTCCAGCAGTATGTATTTGGACAGAACCTATCTTCAGACTACATGATTCAGTATAGAAAAACAGTTACAAGTCTGCAGGAAGAAATTACAGCAAGACAGAATGCTGAAAATACAGTTGCTGCTCAGGATCAGGCAATCCACACACTGAATAAGAGCATCGATGATTTAAATGAATATATTAAGGGATTCTCTCTTCATCACATGAATTTGGATGATATGATTGAGAATTATAAAAAGGCTGTAGAAGAGCAAAATAGAGGCCTGGAAGAACTTCGTCAGGAAGTGGCAAAACGTGATGCTGCCATTGCGGAACTTCAGGCTCGTATGGCTCGTTTTAAGCGTGCAATCAAGAATCCGGTATATGGTGGATCTTTAGTTGTTAAGCGTGTGAAGTTCAAGAAATATAAGAAGGAATTTGATGCGGAAACAGATCGCAAGCTTGCTGAGATTGCGGTAAAGCAGAAGGAACAGGACGAGAGGATTGACGCCTTCAACGAAAAGTATGGCGACAATTATGAATCCTGGATTCTGGATTTGGAAAAAGAGTATCTTGCTGAGGCACAAAGCCACGATGATGCAAGTTTTACATATCAGCCTAAATTCTCCATCTTAATTCCTGTTTACAATGTGCAGGAAGATATGCTGATTACCTGTATTGATTCCGTAAGAAATCAGACATACACCAACTGGGAACTGGTCTTAGTAGATGACTGTTCTACCCAGGAACATGTACGAGAAGTACTGAGTCGCTACAAAGAAGGTGGCCAGAATGCGGACGCGAAGATTAAAGTAATTTTCCGTGAGCAGAATGGTGGTATTTCCGAATGTACAAATACAGCACTGGAAAATGCCACAGGAGAGTTTATTGGACTGGTTGACTGTGATGATGTGCTAAGTCCATTTGCACTCTATGAGAATGTTAAACTTCTGAATGAGAATAAAGATCTGGATCTTATTTACTCTGATGAGGATAAGATTGACGATGACGGCACAAACCGCCATATGCCAAACTTTAAGCCGGATTGGTCGCCGGACACCTTAATGTCCTATATGTATATTTGCCATTTTAGTGTTTACAGAAGAGAAATTGCCAAGAAGATTGGTGGTTTCCGCAAGGCCTTTGATGGTGCCCAGGACTTTGATTTTGCCCTTCGTTTTACTGAAGAGACAGAAAAAATTGGCCATATTCAGAAGGTGCTTTACCACTGGAGAGAGCGTAAGGAATCCACAGCTGGTGACGAGGATGCAAAGCCTTATGTATTAGAGGCGAGCCGCAAGTGTCGTGAAGAGGCGCTATCCCGCCGTGGCTGGAGGGGACATCTGGAAGATATTGAGGGTACTCATCAGATGCATCTGGTTTATGATGTGCAGGATAATCCTCTGGTGAGTATTATTATTCCTTCCAAGGATAATCCGGTTGTGCTGCGCCGTTGCGTGGAAAGTCTGAATAAGCTGACTTCCTACAAGAATTATGAAATTATTGTTGTGGATAATGGTAGTGAATTCCCTAACATGATGCGTTATAAGGCTCTGGCAGATGTGGATCATTTCCAGTATATCTATCAGCCGGAAAGCTTTAACTTCTCTCATATGTGTAATACGGGAGCGACAGCGGCAAAGGGAGACTATTACTTATTCCTCAATGATGATATGGAAATCATTCAGGAAGACTGGCTGGAGAGAATGCTTGGCCAGGCTCAGCTTCCTCATGTGGGTGCAGTTGGAGCAAAGCTTTATTATCCAAATACTACCCTGATTCAGCATGCAGGCGTTGTAAATATTAAGAGTGGACCATCCCATTGTTTCTCACATATGGATGATAATACAATTTACTACTTCTGGCGTAATCGCACAGAGTATGATTTGCTGGCAGTGACAGCAGCTTGTCTCTTGGTTTCTAAGGACAAGTTCGAAGAAATTGGTGGCTATAATGAGACACTTCCAATTGCTTATAATGATGTGGATTTATGTTTTAAACTGGTGGAAAAGGGTTACTACAATGTAATTCGAAATGATGTAAAGTTATATCATCATGAGTCTCTCAGCCGTGGCAGTGATTTGATGGATCCTGCAAAGTTAAAGAGACTGAATCATGAAAAGCATTATCTCTTCGAAATGCATCCACAGTTTAAGTTATGTGATCCTTTCTACAGTCCTCATCTGATTCAAAATGGTGTTGAGTTCACCAATAACTATGATGAAGGAAGTCATTATACAGTATTGGATCTTACAGATAGCAAGATGGTGGAAGAGGCAAAAGTGCAGCTGCAGGCAATTGAAGAAGCGAAAGCTAAGGCAGAAAATCCAGACCTTTATGAGATTGAGCGAAAGGCTGGAGATGTGAAAGCTGCAGTGGATGGAGTTTATAGAGATTATTGTATTTTGATTTCTGGTTGGGCTTATACCATTAGCAAGCCAAGTAACAAGGATGCCAAGGTGGAAGTATACTTGCTTGGCAAGGATCATACCTATAGAATTGGAACTAAGAAACGCCTTCGTCTGGATGTGCTAGCTGTTCATCCAGAAGAAAAAGACATTGAAGGTTGTGGCTTTAAGTGTATGATTGATTTAGACAGCATTGAAGCAGGAGTTTACCAGGTTGGTGTCATTTGCGATGGTAAGCTTTCAATGTCTGATAAAGTATTAAAGAATGTAGATGAAGACTAATGGTCTTCCAATAGGAAAATTGAATTTTTAAAGGCGGAAATATATGGATAAAATTGCAGTATTAATTCCTTGCTATAACGAAAGCAAGACAATTGAGAAGGTTGTTAAGGACTTTAAGGCAGTACTGCCAGAAGCAACAATCTATGTGTACGATAACAACTCATCAGATGGCACAGATGAAATTGCCCGTGCCGCAGGTGCTGAAGTTCGTTATGAATACCAGCAGGGTAAGGGGAATGTTATCAGAAGTATGTTCCGTGATATCGATGCAGAGTGTTATATCATGACGGATGGTGATGATACGTATCCAGCTGACAATGCACCAGAAATGGTAAAGCAGGTCTTAGAACGTAATGTGGATATGGTAGTAGGCGACCGCCTTTCTTCCACATACTTTGAAGAGAATAAGCGGCCATTCCATAATCTGGGAAATTCCATTGTACGTGCTAGCATCAACCATTTATTCAAGTCAGATATCAAGGATATCATGACAGGTTACCGTGCTTTTAGTTATAAGTTTGTTAAGACTTTCCCGGTTCTTTCCAAGGGCTTTGAGATTGAAACAGAAATGTCTATTCATGCCATTGATAAGAATATGCATCTTACCAATGTAATCATTGAATATCGTGATCGTCCAGAAGGCTCTGTGTCTAAGCTGAACACTTATTCTGACGGTTTCAAGGTACTTCGTACCATTGCAAGACTTTTCCGTACGTATAAGCCATTCCGTTTCTTCGGTCTGCTCGCGGCAATCCTTGCAATCATTGCGCTTGCTTTCTTTGTACCGGTACTGGTTGAGTACATTCAGACAGGTGAAGTATTGAAATTCCCAACCCTTATTGTTTGTGGATTTACTTTAATTGCAGCAATTCAGTCTTTCTTCACAGGACTTATGTTGGAGAACAGTGTCCAGAAGAATAAGCAGGATTTCGAAATGCGTTTAAATGACGTTGCGGATGAATGCAGGGAGAAGAAAAATGCTTAAGATTTTGAATTGTAAATCAGTAAAAGCCATCGTGGCTGGGCTTGGTGCTCTTGCCTTTGTTTTGGTCTGCTGGATATATGAATCTTATGTGTCTCATGGCGGAAATATCACTTCCGCCCATGAGATTTTTTCGAATGTGCAGCCTTTAAAAGTTATCTGCATGTTTGGCCTTTTCCTTATGGTTTTTACTTTGCTTTTAGCAAGTAAGACAAGAAACCTTGTATTTAAGTATCGTTTTGTTCTGGCAGGACTTTTCTTTTTACTCTGCCTGATTCCAGGAATTCATGGTTCCTCTGTGGGCTGTTATGATCTTCTCTTTGGTATTGTAAATGGGGATATAAAGATGGGAGCTTCCCGTGGTATCCGTGTGGATGAATGGGCAACCCTGACTCCAATGACATTTTCCCAGTACCATAATCCTGATGGCGCGTTCTCTTACTTCAATTCTTTGGTAAGAGGGGAACCTACAGATGTATTTATTGAATATGGTCAGCCAGTTGCTTCTTTGATTACAATCTATAGACCCTTCTATATTGGCTATATTCTCTTTCCAATTGCCCAGGGACTGGCTTTCTTCTGGTATGGAAGACTGATTGCCCTTTTCCTGGTGTCCTTTGAATTTGCAAGACTTCTGACAAAGGACAATCGCAGACTGTCTCTTATGTATGCCCTGGCAATTACATTTGCACCAGCTGTGCAGTGGTGGTTTGCTATTAATGGTTTTGTGGAGATGCTTATTGATGTGCAGCTTGCCATCATCATTTTCGATAAGTTCCTGCTTTGTAATAATTCTAAGAAAAGAATTTTCTACACAGCCATTATCGTGCTGTGCGCTGGAAGTTTTATTCTTACCATGTATCCAGCCTGGATGATTCCAATGGCTTATGTTTTGCTGGGACTCATCATCTGGATTTTCATTAAGAATCACAAGCTCTATAAGATTAATAAAATTGATATTCTCACCATTGCTGTTGGCGTCATCCTGCTGGCCCTTTCCATGGGCTATGTCTTTATGAAGTCAGCTGCCACAATTACGGCCATGATGAATACGGCCTATCCTGGTAAACGTTTTGAAACAGGTGGTGGCATGGCCAAGTGGATGGCCACTTACATTTTCCCAATGTGGTATTCCATTGGTGCAAGTAGCCCATATATGAATGTGTGCGAAGCTTCCTTCTTTATGGATTTCTTCCCGCTGCCATATATATTTTTTATTTATCTGCTGGCAAAGAAGAAGACAAATTCTCTTCTCTGGATCATGATGGCCCTTAGCATTTTCTTTGGTATCTGGGGCATCTTTGGTTTCCCAGCTATTCTCGCAAAAGTTACTTTCATGAGTATGGTATTAAAGCAGAGAGCCATTGATATTTTCTGCCTGGTAAATGTGATTATGCTGTTCATGGAAGCATCCATTATTCATGCAGAAAAGAAGAAGTCTATTCTTCTGACTCTTGTATCCCTTCTTGGGGTTATGGCCATGGCAGTGTTGCAGATTAAGCTTTATCCAGACTACCTGACCGCAGGCCAGACGCTGGTGACATTCCTGGTATTTGCTCTTCTTACTTTTGGATTTACTCTCCAAATGGAAAGAGTATCCAAGTGGTGGGCTTGCCTCTTTGGACTGGTAATGCTTCTTACAGGTGCCTTTGTAAACCCAGTAAGTATGGGTGTGAATTCCATAGAGAATATTCCATCATTACTTGCGGCAGAGCATGTAAATGAGCTGGATCCAGGAGAAACCTGGGCGGTTATGGATTGTGATTATCCATACACCAATTCCCTTCTTATTAAGGGAATTAAAACTCTCAATTCTACCAATGTTTATCCGGATCTTGCCAGATGGCAGATTATCGATCCAGACAAGCAGTATGAAGATATCTATAACCGCTATGCACATGTGAACATGTACCTTGTGGCGGATGCAAATGATAAGGATAAGTTTGAACTGGCTGGCACAGATTTCATCTATATCAATGCTACATATCAGGATTTGAAAGACCTGAATATTACTTATATCTTTACAAGAACTGTCCTTACGGAAACAGATCGTTATGATTTAGTAGGTGCGGGTGGCGATTGGAAGATTTATAAAGTAAAATAGAGATTAGTTGAAAATAGGATAGAGCAGGTGCTGAATTGCGCCTGCTCTTTCGGCGGTTTTATTTACCGCGAAAGTTAGCTGGCAATGGGGATGCCGGCAAGTGGGATAAACAGTGGGCACAGATTAGTATGGGACACTAAGGGTGCTAATAATCTTAATGGGGCGGACTAGAAAATATGTTTAAACTCGTACTTTATATTTTAGGAATTTGCGTACTTTCCTCCGGGTGGCTCGCAGTGAAAAGAAATGAAGAGAAGGAGTCTCTTCTTATGTGGCTGACACCAGCTCTTCTTGGTGTTATCGCACTTCATGCATTCTTAGGTTCTGTGATTTCCGTTTTGGTAAATGGAATTTGCGTCTATGTGATCAGTTCCATCGACCTTGTACTGGGAGCTTTCCTCTGGATTCTGGCTGGAAAGAAGCTGGGCTTCCAGAAGTATAAATTCTGCTGGGAAGATGCAGTGGTTTTAGTCGCTGTTGCTTACCTTACGGTTTCTTTCTTCAGACACAGATTCCCCGGCTTTATCATTAACTTTGCATCCATCGATTCCGGGGCGCATTTTACTCAGGCTCGTTACGTGGCAAATTCTCATGGTATCCTTTCCAATATGTGCATTTCCGCTGTGAATACTGGACTTGCCATGGAATCCTTTATGAAAATTACTGGGGATTTTGCAAATTATAAGACTTTTATTCTTGCAGAATGTTTCTACTTCTTCCTTTCTGGAAGCATGATTTACTCTTTATTTAGATTCTATACAAAGTCAAAAGGGGAAAGCCTCTTAGCAGGCCTCATTGCCCTCATTTATATGGAAGGCTATCCAAAGTATTCAACAATTTTTGGCTTCTCTTATCTTGGACTTACAGTTACTATGATCTGCTTCCTGCTTTTTGTTATGCAGGCATATTTTGCAGGTCGTATGAAGATGGGACTTTTCCTGGCTTCCATGAATGTGGGTCTTCAGTCTATTTTTATTGGTTACACTCTTTTTGTACCATCCGTATTCTTCGGTGCCTTCCTGGCCATTCTCATTGACTGGAAAAAGAAGGGTCATAAGATTTTCAAGTTAAAGACCATTGGCTATCTTTTCTCTGTATTCTTCCTGCCATCCGTGCTGGGAATGCTGAGATCCATTGGCGTTCTCTTTATGCTGATTGGAAAGAATAATACAGGAGCAGCAACAGAGGCGGCTTCTGCCAGTGGCCATGCGGCAGGTCTTATGACAGATGGTGGTTGCTACAATGAATTCTATTCCAACTTTATTCTCATGTTCCCACTGGTGATTGTTGGCCTTGCCTTCGTGGGCAAGATGCTTTTCAATCGCTATAAGGAAAGTGAGAGAGAAGCCTTCGTGGATATGAAGGAAGTGGGACTGGCAGAAATTGCAGTTACCTTCATCCATGCCATTTTCGTTATGGGGGTTTTCTGCCTGGTATTAAAGCACAAAGCTTCTGTATATTACTTCTCCAAGACATTGAGTCTGCTCTGGCTTTTGGGCTTTATGATGGCCTTCCTGGGTGGCCTTTATCTTTGGAGATGCTGCAGGGTGGCAGCAATTGGTACTCTGGTGACCATACTCTTAATTTTCGGTTCCTTCCTCACACGCTTCGATGCCTATGTGCTGGTTCGCAATGACCGCATGATTCGTGTGGGCACAGATGCCTTCCTGAATATATATGCCTTTAACAGGGCTTTCATGGATACACCTCCAATTAGCCAGGAAGATCTGGATATGATGAAGTACATCAAAGAAGAAATGAGTGATAAGAGAGTGGCAGTTGTAGGAACAGACTTTTATGACATCTGGTACAAGCAGCTCACAGGACAGGAAGATCAGGCAGTGAATGCTTATGTTACAGATCTTCATGAATACATAGCTAACAGTGAAGCAGAATATACTTTTATCAGTCAGGATCTTCTTGGTGTTTACGAGATTCATCCTGGAGATTATGAAGTGATTTCAAGTAATAACAAAGTGGCTGTTTTGAAGAATAGATAAAGAGGATGGCAAATGAGGCCGGCATGGAGTGCTTAATGCTTGTCTCATATGGTATAATGGCGAAAATAATGCGTGATTTGAGGATTTTATGAAGTCGAATAAGTTTAATAAATTTTTAAAATTTTTTAATATCCAGAGAGTCTTCCTGATTGTGGGACTTCTCTATGGTTTATTTTGTTCCATCTTTCTGCCGGTAGCTATGGCACCAGATGAGTACACACATATTGAGAAGATTGAATTCACCTGGGGGACTTCTTCCTATGCCGCAGAAACTGAGCAGTACTATGACAGTCAGTGGGCAACGGGAATTATTCACAAGGGCGATCATGTTAATTTCAAAGATTACTGGACCAGGGGTATGCACCATTACTCAAAGCCACTGCACCTGTCGGACTTCAATTTTTCTTTATACGTTGTGCAGTATATTCCATCCGGACTTGGTTTTTATCTTGGCGTGGCCTTACATTTACCAATTCTTTTCTGCCTGCAGCTGGCGGAATTATTCTCCCTGATTTTCTATTTGATCCTGGGATATTTCACATTAAAGATTGCACCATTCAGAAAGGAACTTTTTCTTTTCTGCATGTTGCTTCCTATGACAGTACAGCAGGTGGGCTCTGTAAATTATGATGCAGTGCTTATGCCAACCTGTTTCCTTCTTACCGCTTATATTTTGAATTTATGTGTCCGTGGGGAAAATGAGGTTACCTGGAAGGATGCCATTGTGGTAGCACTTCTTTCCATCGTAATCATGCTGGTAAAATTGCCATACGTCATGCTGGCCACAGCAGTCTTTATGATTCCTCACAAGAATATTTGCCTGAAGATTGGTAAGATTAATCTCATGGATTACATCTGGAAGTTCAGATGGATCTGCTACGCCTTGGTATTGTTGGCTCTTGCTGCTGGCATTTACCTTATGCGAAATGATGTTTATATGAAGACCCTCATCGCCTGTGCCATGCAGCCAGGTCGTACGTTGCTTCTTTTCAAGAATACAATTGGTCAGTTAAAAGACTATTACCTGCAGACCTTCGTTGGTTCCGTGGGTTGGTTAAATGGACCACTTTCCAACTGCTATGCAGTAATTATGTTCTGCGTGTTGCTTTATCTTTCTCTCTTTATGCATGCAGAGGAAAGACCAAAGTTTTCAAAAATTACCATTTGGAATAAGGCCTGGATGGTGGCAATTTCCCTGATAGTTATCGGCATGGTATTTTTGTCCATGGTTACCTGGGCCTTCCAGCTGGATGGCATCAGCCTGAATGACAGCCTGGACCAGTTCCGTCAGGATCTTTACAAGATTGATATGCTCTTAGGGGTACAGGGACGTTACTTTATCCCGGTTGTGCCAATGCTTTTACAGGCCCTCTTCGGCGGCTACAACATCCAGAGTGATAAGAAATATGTGGCAACACAGGTTGTCTTTTACATTTTCGCTATGTTTTCCTTCGGCAAATTAATTTTTAGCAGATACTGGAGCTAAATTCATTTGCGTGGAAATGAGATGGGCAGAGAAATAGCATTTTAAAATGTACCGAATGAAGTTTGTTTACAATGAATTCAAGACATACTGGAGATACTATGTTTGTATTTAAAGAATTAAGAAGAAGTATCAAATCAAAAAATATGCTGATTGTGCAGGGCTGGTGTGACTCTGGCTTCTTAACGGACGCAAAGGTGGGTCTGAACCTGACCTTTAAGGATGGTTCCAAAGACTTCCCTGCTGCAGCTCAGGTAGATAAGTTATCTCCATTGAATTATTTCACCACACCAAATGGCTACCTGGCATTTCTGGTTACCGTCTCCATCAAGGTAGATGAGGAAATGAAGACCATTCTCAAGTATCAGAAGGGTTCAGCAAAACTCTTCCTGGATAAGCAGAGTGGTGGTCAGGAAACCGTCTATACTCTGCAGTTTGCAGACATTCGCAAGGCTTATCAGAGAGTGGCTCACTCCATTGATACGGTTCAGAAAGAGACAAATGGAATTTCCGTTTCTGGCTGGGCTACAGATATTGAGGGAGTAGAACTTCGCCTTCTTTCTGCATCGGGGCAGGATCTTAGCAATGATTCTGCTGTGGAAAAGGAAGTGGTTTTAAGACAGGATGTGCTGGACTTCCTTTATGAAGGCTATGAGCGTAAAGAAATTGGTTTCATTTATCATATCCATGAGCCGGCAGCATCCCAGAAGTTATCTCTGGAAATGAAGGCAGGCAGAATTACTGAGCTTGTGCCAATTCAGATGCCGGTAAAGCACAGCAATCTCCTATACTCTGTGCAGAAAAATTCCCGCAAGGTCATTGAAAATTTAAAGACAATCGGCTTCAAGGGCACCATGCAGAAAGTGAAGAATAAGATTTCTCGTGGTCATAACAAGAACTTCTACGAAGTGGATTACGATATCTGGCGCAATTCTCACATTGTGTCAAAGGCAGATTTGGAAAAGCAAAAGGCAGAATCTGCGAACTTTGCTTATCAGCCAAAGTTCTCCATTCTGGTACCTCTTTATGAGACACCACAGAAGATGCTGAATGCGCTGATTCAGTCCGTCATGGAACAGTCTTATCCAAACTGGGAACTGGTACTTTCTGATGGTTCCCGTGACGCGTCCAGACTGAAAGGAATTCTTCAGGACTTCATGTCTGAGGATGAAAGAATCAAATATGTAGACGAGGCAGAAGGCCCTCTTGGTATTTCTGACAATACAAACCAGGCTCTGGCTGCAGCCACAGGCGACTACATTGTGCTGGGAGATCATGATGACCTCTTCACGCCGGACGCTCTTTTTGAGACAGCCAAGGTACTGAATGAAAATCTGGCGGAAATGGACAGAGTGGTGATTCAGGATACAGATCTTGAGAAGTCATCCCTGGCCGATTATCAGGGCAGGGATCTCATCGACATGATCTACACGGATGAAGACAAGTGCGATGAGTCAGGAGAGAAGTTCTCAGATCCAAACATGAAGCCTGACTTCAATCCGGATTATCTTAACTCCACCAATTACATTTGCCACATGCTGGTGGCTCGCCGTTCTCTGGTAAATGAGATTGGCGGCTTTCATAAAGAATTTGATGGCGCTCAGGATTATGATTTCATCCTGAGACTTTCTGAGAAAGCTCGCACTATTTACCATATTCCAAAGGTGCTTTACCACTGGAGATCCAGTGAGGCGTCCACCGCCACAAATCCAAAGGCCAAGATGTATGCCTTTGAATCAGGCAGGCGTGCCATTGAGGCACACCTGGCCCGCCTTGGCCGCAAGGCCACCGTTACCATGGGAGAGGATTTGGGTTCCTACGATGTGCATTATGAGATTGAAGGAAATCCACTGCTTTCCATTCTGATTCCCAATAAGGATCACATTGCAGATCTGAAGACTTGCATGGATGCTATTGATCAGAAGTCTACTTACAAAAATATTGAATATGTAATAATTGAAAATAATTCCACAGAAGAGGAAACTTTCGCCTTCTATAAGGAACTGGAAAAGAGAGAAGATGTGCAGGTGGTTTACTACAAGGGCGACTTCAACTTCTCTAAGATTAACAACTTTGGTGAGAAATATGCCAAGGGCCAGTATCTGCTTCTCCTCAACAATGATACGGAGATGATTAATCCAGATTCTCTGAAGGATATGCTGGGCTTCTGTCAGCAGCCAGAAGTTGGGGCCGTTGGTGCCAGACTTTATTATGAAGATGATACTCTGCAGCATGCAGGCGTAGTTATTGGCTTCGGTGGTATTGCCGGTCACTGTTTCGTAGGTCTTCATGAGAGACCTGGCGAAATCTACTTTAACCGTAGCAAGATGTCCTGCGATTACACAGCGGTTACAGCTGCCTGCCTTATGGTTTCTAAGGAAATCTATGAAGAGGTGGAGGGACTGGAAGCAGAATTCAAGGTTGCCTTTAACGATATCGATTTCTGTATGAAGATTCGAGAGGCTGGCTACCTGGTGGTTTATGATGCCCAGTCCACATGGCATCACTATGAGTCAAAGTCCAGAGGACTTGAAGATACACCAGAAAAGGAAAATCGCTTCCGCAAGGAAATCGCTCTTTTCCAGGATCGCTGGACCTATATTTTGGAACATGGAGATCCATATTATAATGAGAACCTGTCCTTGACACGTCAGGATTTCTCCTTAAGAGTTTAGTCAAACAAAAAGTTAATTGTGATAGAATGGATACATTATGAGTAAACAACTTTTGCATACATTTGTAATCTGCGCTTATAAAGAAAGCCCATATCTTGACGAATGTATTGAGTCTTTGAAAAATCAGTCTGTAAAGTCAGAAATCATTATCGTAACGCACACACCATGTGATTACATTTCTGACATGGCAGCAAAATACGATCTCACTCTATTCGTAAATGAAGGAGAAGGTGGAATTACCCAGGACTGGAACTTCGGTCTCTCTAAGGTTAAGACCAGGTTTGCCACCATCGCTCATCAGGATGACACCTATGAACCAGACTATACCAAGGAACTCCTGTCGCGTATGAGAAAGTGCAAGAAGCCTCTCATCGCATTTGCAGACTACTACGAGCTCCGTGGCGAAGAAAAGGTTGACCGCACAAAGATGCTGAACATTAAGAGATTTATGCTTCTGCCACTTCGTCCATGGTTCGCCTGGAAGTCTAGGTTTATCCGCAGAAGAATTCTCTCCTTTGGCGATGCCATTTGCTGTCCATCTGTTATGTACTGCCTGGACAATCTGGAGCAGCCAATTTTCCACAATCACTTCATCTGTTGTGAGGACTGGGAAGCCTGGGAGAAGCTCTCTCGCCTGGAAGGCGAGTTCGTCTATGTGCCAAAGTCCCTCATGTCTCACCGTATTCATGAGGAGTCCACAACCACAAAGACTCTGGAGCAGGGCGGCCGTATCGCAGAAAACATGGAAATGTACCAGAAGTTCTGGCCTAAGTGGGTGGCAAAACTTATCAACCACTTCTATACAGATTCTGAAAAGTCTAACGACTTAAGCTAAAAGAAATCATGCAAATGGAATTGGCATGGATGCCAAGCACATTTGCCGGGAAAACTGTAAAAGAATATGTGCATTTTCAAAAGGAACTGAGAGATGCGAAGTTCAGTTGCAGGAAGAGAACCTATAAAATGAGGATGACTATGAGAAAGAAGAATTTGATTGTTATTCCGGCTTACAATGAGTCCGGCAATATTGAGCGTACTGTGCAGGACGTTTTGAATCATGCGCCAAATTTTGATTACGTGGTAATCAATGACTGTTCCAAGGATAATACCCTGCATATCTTAAAGAAAAATCATATGAATTATCTGAATCTGCCCGTTAATTTGGGTATTGGTGGCGCTGTGCAGACAGGTTACCGCTATGCCTATTATCATGGCTATCAGACTGCTGTGCAGTTTGACGGAGATGGTCAGCATGATGCGAAATACCTGCAGACCATGCTGGATGAGCTGGAAAATTCCAAGGCAGATATGGTAATTGGTTCTCGTTTCATTGCTCATGAAGGCTTCCAGTCTTCCACACTTCGTCGTGTGGGCATCCGCTATTTTACAAATTTGATTAAGATGCTGACAAAGGTTACCATCACGGATCCAACCAGTGGTCTGCGTATGGTAAATCGCAAGCTTATGAAGGAATTTGCCTTCAATTATCCAAATGATTATCCAGAACCAGAGAGTGTTGTCCGTATTCTTAAGGATGGCTACACAGTCAAGGAAATTCCGGTTGAGATGCGCGCCCGCCTGGAAGGAAAATCATCCATTAATTTGAAGTCTGGTTTATATTATATGATTAAGGTTAGTTTTGCTATCTTGGTAGCAAGATTTTCCAGATAGGAGAGACTATGTCAACAAGATTACAGGTTATTTTACTTATCGTATTAATCCTTGCTATCGGCTTTATTGTTTCTGAAATTTCAAAGAAGAAGATTGATTTCAAGTTCGGTATTGTCTGGATCGTGATTTCACTGGTGCTGATTCTTTTTACCATCTGGAATGGCCTCCTCATATGGCTGACCCACCTGGTTGGTATTGCAACCCCAATCAACTTCCTCTATTTGCTGGCAATCCTCCTGCTGGTCTGGATTGTTTACAGCATGTCCAAAACCATTGCCCTTTTGCAGGAAAAAATCAAGCGCCTGTCTCAGGAACTTGCCATTCTCCGCAAGGACTCTGCTCGTGGTAAAAAGGCAGACCCACTGGGAGAAATGCGTAAAGATGCAGGACAGAGCAAGGAGGATGAATAAGGTCATCTAAACATTGCAGGATTTAGCAAAGGAAATTAATGAATAAGTGCAGTCCATTTGCAAGCATGCAAATGAACGGTGCAAAGAAAAGGTAAGTTATGGCAAAAGTATCCGTCATTGTCCCAATGTACAAGGGTGGAAAAAGAGTATATCGAATCATTCGCAGTCTTCTCGCGCAGACCTATAAGGACATGGAAATTCTCCTGATTGATGATGGCTCTGGCGATGAGACCTATGACATTGCCAAGGCTACAGTGGAGAAGTTTAATGGAAGTAAGGGCAAAAGCCTGATTCCAGTGAAACTTTATAAGCGCACCAATCACGGTGTGGCTGTGACTCGTAACTTTGGTATTCAGGAAGCAGAAGGCAAGTATGTCATGTTTGCGGATCAGGATGATTTTGTAAATCATGACTATGTGGAAAAACTTGTGAAGGCTGCAGAGGAAGCAGAAGCTGACCTGGTTGTGGGCGGATATGTGCACATCACGGATCAGAAAAAGAAGATGCTGGAAGTATCTCCTCTGGGCCGGGAATTTGATCCTTATATTGTGACTGCCCCTTGGGCTCATATTTATAAGAGACAGATGCTGCTTACCAATCATGTGGAATTCCTTACAACTTCCATTGGGGAGGATGTGTACTTCAACATGAGAGCCTATGCGGTGGCAGACAAGATTATTTCCATTCCGGATATGTCTTATCAGTGGATTTATAACACGGAGTCTGTATCCAATTCGAAACAGAGCGTGATTTCTGACAAGGTGAACCCATTGCTTTTGCTGAACCGAATCTACGAAGATATTGATAATGAAGCATTCCTGCACAGCAGGACTGTGGAGTATTTCTTCGCTCGTTACATTTGCTGGTACATGCTTTTCTCCAGCCGTGGCAGCAGGAGAGAAGATATTGAAGATTGCTTCAACAAGTTAGATTTCTGGATGAAGTCCCACTATCCGGGCTTCATGAAAAATAAATTTTTGAATTGGGGCAAGCCTAAGGGTGAGTTCCTTAAGTTTTACGTTTTTGTGCAGGGATATTATTTCCTCTATCGGGCAAAGTTGCTTCTGCCTGTATTAAAGTTATTTGGAAAGTAGAGATAAAAGATGGATTTTTCCGTACTGGTTTTACTATATAATTCCGAGAAAAAAGCCCTGGAGAGAACCCTGGAATCGGTTCTTCGTCAGAAGGGTGTGTCCTTCGAAATCGTCCTGGCGGACGACTGCTCCAAGAACGACTGCCTGGCCCAGGCGGTGGAGTATTTGAAAGATAAGGGAGTAAAGGTTAAGGTTAGCCATCAGGAAACCAATGGTGGAACGGTTAACAATATTCTGGATGCCCTTCGCCTCTGTGATGGGAAATACATTAAGCCAATTGGAGCGGGAGACCTGCTCTTTGATAACAAATGTTTATACATCGCTAAGAATACCTTTGATAAGGATCAGGAGATTGTGCTGTTACACAGCATGTTACAGTCTTACCGAATCCAGGAAAATGGAATGCTGGAACTTCTGCCTTCCCATGATCCATCCGATATTCGTGCCCAGATTAAGGAAGACATTAAGCGCGTAAACAAGAACATCCTGATTTATCATGGCTGGATTGTTGGCGCAACCATGTTTTATCGAAAAGATGCATTCATAGATGCACTGGAAAAGATGAAGAAAAGCGTGGTATATTGTGAAGACTTGTCCCAGGCACTTTACCTTCTGGAGGGAAAGAAGTTGAAATTCATCAGGCGACCAGCCATTTACTATGAGGTAGGTACCGGTATTTCAACAACCACCGAGAGCCGTGCGGTGAACAGACTTTATCAGGATCACCTGAAATTCTGGGAATGGGCAGTGGAGGAATTCCCTGCAAATAAACTTGCTAAGAAGTCTCTCAAGGTTACAAAATTTGAGGGAATTGATAATTTGATGCAGCGTCGTATTAAAATCTTACTGACAGCACCTGGCATACTTACCATGGTACTTCGTCAGAAACTGGATAAGAAATTGTATGATGTAAAAGAAGAAGGGTTTATTGAAGAAATCTTAAAAGCAGTAGAAGACTGATCAAAAGCAGTAGAAAACTGATCAAAAGCAATGGAAGATTGCTTGATGATAATTCAAATTGATTGAAGTAGAATTAAATCTAGTTTAGGAATATAAATGTCAAAGAACATTGGAGGGGAATACATGCTTCCTGTTACACTTGTAGATTTAGTGTCCCACGGAGATAATCGTGGTCAGCTTATCGCTATTGAAGAATTAAAGGACGTACCATTCGAGATCAAACGTGTTTATTACATCTTTGATACCAAGGAAGGTGTGCGCCGTGGCTTCCATGCCCACAAGGCTCTGCAGCAGATCTTAATCTGCGTCAGCGGTTCCTGCAAAATCCATTTGGATGATGGAAAGGATACAGCGGAAGTTGTGCTGGACAATCCACGTAAGGGACTTTATGTGTCAAATGTAATGTGGAGAGAAATGTATGACTTCTCCCCAGATGCAGTACTTATGGTACTGGCATCAGAACTCTATGACACATCGGATTACATCCGTGATTATGATGAGTTCCTGAAGTTTGTAAATCAGAAGTAAGTATTTTTTGATAGTTGCCTGAGGGCAACAATGCATCATTGAATAATAATCGAAGAGGTCGATGTAGATGTACCTCGATGAATAATAATCGAAGAGGTCGATGGAGATGTACTTCGATGAAAAATAAAAAGAAGAAGGCCGAATATGAAAATTCCATTTGTTACATTTAAACCACTGGAAAAGAAATTAGATAAGGAACTCCGCGCTGCATTTGAGCGTGTTTACGAGAATTCCTGGTATATCGAAGGTAAGGAAGACGAAGCTTTTGAAAAGGCTTTTGCTGACTACTGCACAACAGATTATTGTGTTGGTTCTGGTAATGGTCTGGACAGCCTGATGCTGGCTCTTAAGGCTCTTGGCATTCAGGCTGGGGATGAAGTTATCGTTCCTTCTAACACTTATATTGCAACAGCATTGGCTGTTACTTACACAGGGGCTACTCCTGTTTTCGTTGAGCCAGATATTCGCACTTACAATATTAATCCAAGTTTGATTGAAGCAGCTATCACAGAGAAGACCAGGGCTATTATGCCTGTACATCTCTATGGTCAGCCATGTGATATGGATCCAATTATGGAAATTGCAAAGAAGAATAATCTTTTCGTAGTAGAAGATTGCGCTCAGGCGCATGGTGCCACATACAAGGGTAAGAGAATTGGTTCCTTCGGCGATGCTGCAGGTTTCTCTTTCTATCCTGGAAAGAATCTGGGAGCTCTGGGTGACGCTGGTGCTACAACCACAAATAGTAAGGAAGTAGCTGACAAGATTCGTGCCCTGGGTAACTATGGTTCTGATTACAAGTACCATCACATTTACCAGGGTAATAACTCTCGTCTGGATGAACTTCAGGCAGCTTTCCTGGCTGCCAAGCTTCCTTCCCTGGATGAGGTGAATGTATTCCGTCGTTCTGTGGCAGCCAAGTATTTAGCTGGTATCAAGAATGATAAGGTAATTCTTCCATATGTTAATCCAGACACAGAGCCTGTTTGGCATATCTTTGCCCTTCGCTGCAAGGATAGAGCCGCTCTGGAAAAGCACCTGAATGATCGGGGCATCGGAACCAACAAGCATTATCCAATTCCAATGCATATGCAGGGCTGCTATGCAGATATGGGAATCAAGGAAGGTAGTCTTCCAATCGCTGAAGAAATCTCAGCAACTGAACTTTCTATTCCAATGTATTACGGAATGACAGACGAAGAAATTCAGTATGTAATTGATGCAATAAATGCATTCTAAATTATAAGGAAAATTTTAGCTTATGTTTGAAGCTTTAAAGAAAAAACAAGCAGGACTTTCTAAGCAGGTAAAGGCGTCAACGGCATATACCATCTGCAACATTTTGCAGAATTCCGTTGGCATCATAACCCTGCCTCTGTTCACAAGACTTATGACGACAGATGAAATGGGTATTTCCATCATTTACAGTTCCACCATGCCGCTCCTCATCATTTTTACATCCCTGCAGCTGGCTTACGGTACCTTCGATACCGCCATGGCCAAGTTCGACAAGGATCGAGATGGTTATGTATCTTCGGTAAATGGACTGTGCACCCTTCTCACTGCCGTCTATTTTATTATCTATCTGATAGGGCATAAGTTCTGGAACTCCTTATTGGATCTGCCAACCATTCTTATGCTGGTTATGGGACTGGAAATGCTCATGACCACATCCATGAATTTCTGGTTGGGTAAAAATCGTTTTGAATATGAATACAAAAAGGTTGTGGCGGTTATTCTGTCACAGACCTTTATTGCAACTGCTCTTGGAATCTTAGCCACGGTATATGGTGGGAATTACAGAGGTGTTCTGAAGGTACTGGCTTATTCCTTTACTGCCATTGGTTTTGGCTTGGTTATGTATATACATGGCATTGTGAAGGGAAAGAAGTTCTACAACAAAGAATACTGGCATTATGCCCTGTCCTTTAACCTTCCTCTGGTACCTTACTATGTTTCCCAGATGATCTTTAATCAGTCAGACCGACTGATGATTAATAAGATGTGTGGTAGAGGAGATGCCGCAATTTATGGTGTTGCCTACACTCTGGCTGTTATTCTTACCATTATCCTCAATGCCATCAATGGTTCTTACACACCTTGGCTCTATGGTAAAATCAAGGACAGAGATTTCCAGGATAATAAGAGAGTGGCCCTGGCCATTGGTGCAGTGATGGCCTTCCTGCTTCTGGGCATGATTTCGGTAGCACCTGAAATTATCCTGATTATGGCAGGTAAGAAATACACAAGCGCCATGTGGGTTGTTCCACCGGTTGCCATGAGTATTATTTTCCTTTTCTACACTCAGCTCTTCTCCAACATTCAGTTCTACTTTGAGGAGAAGTACTATCTGGTGGCAGGTTCCATCCTGTCCGCCCTGGTCAATGTGGTGCTGAACTATATCTTCATCAAGAAGTATGGTTTTGTGGCAGCGGCCTATACAACGCTTTTTAGTTTTATTATTTTTGCAATCTGCAATTTCATTTGCATGCGGATTGTGTGCAAGAAGCACGATGTGGACTGGCATATTTATGACTACAGAAAGCTGATTATCATGGCTCTGATTTTCATGGCCCTGGGCTTTGGTCTGACTCTGCTCTATCCATATCGCCTGGCGCGTTTCATTGTTATTGGGGTAGTGTTGGTAATATTTGCAATCTTCTTCAAGAAAATTATGAATATCGTAAAGTTTTATGTGGGGTTATTTAAATAATGAGCATAATGAAAAAAGCTGTAGATAAACTGTATAAGTCTCTCTATGACAAGATGAATTATGACACTTTTGTAAAGGCAAAAATGATGCTGCTTCCTGGTTTCCGTCGCGTGGTAACCCAGGATGAAGCCATTTATCAGAACAATTTTGACCAGGCAAATGAGATGCTCTCATTTCGCAAGAATTCTGTGTCTAAGGGTATAGACGGGGTTCGTCACTTTGACGAAATCACCATTGTATTCCTTTGCCAGTTCCCTGGTGTCTGGAATGGTATGGAATCTGTTTACCAGGCAGCTAAGGAGACAGAGGGAATTCGGGTATACTGTCTGGCTCTTCCGGAAAAACTTATGGATGATAACTATGATGTAAGCTGGGAAAAGTATGGAGAAAATGAAGCACTTCCTTTCTTAGAGAAGAAGGGCATCGATGTAATTGATGCAGGAAATCCGGATAAGGGCTGGTTTGATCTGGCCTCTTTGAAGCCAAACTATGTCTTTTTGCCTCGCCCTTACAATATTCATCTGCCAGAGAATTATCGCTCTTATACCATCTCTGCCTACAGTCGTGTGTGCTACATCCCTTACGGCTATGATTCCACCATTGGTGACAGCAAGCTTTCTTATGAATTTGAATTCATGAAGCATGTGTATGCAGCCTTTGCTGAAAATGATTATTATGCAAAACAGCTCCATCACATCTATAAGTCTGTGCACTGGAAAAACAAGAAAATCTATAATCTTGGCTATCCAAGATTTGATTTATACAGAGACTATCTGGAAAAGAAGGACCAGATTCATTCTGCTCCAGACCATAAGAAGACGGTGCTTTGGCTTCCTCGCTGGACCACAGATGATCAGTTTGAAGCAACCACCTTCTTTGACTACAAGGATTTCTTTGTGAAGTACTTTACAAAGAATAGCAACGTGCAGTTCATTTGCCGTCCACATCCTCTGATGTTCCGTAATTTTGTTTCCTCTGGGGACATGACGGAGGAAGAGGTGGCTGAGTTTAAGAAGCATTTTGAGACCAAGAATAATTTCATTTTGGATTCCGACGGGGATTACACCAAGTCCCTGGAGGCTGCGGATGTAATCATTTCCGATTACACTTCCCTGATTATTGAGGAGCTGCTCATGGATGTGCCCGTTATTTACACGGGTTCCACCAAGCATTTTGGTAAGAAGGCCAAGGCCAATGCGGTGGGGCTTTATCAGCTGGATTCCAAGAAGGACATGAATAAGGTGCTGACGGGACTTCTGAAGGGCGTGGATCCAATGAAGGCCATTCGCCATGAGGTTGCCAAGTCCATTTACCCAGATGAGCCAATGACCGTCGGACAGAAGATGGTGGAGGCTTTGATGGAGGATTATAAAGAAATTAAGTAGGCAAACGAAATTTGCACAGAAGTTGAAATTAAGTAGGCAAATGAAAATTGCATGGAAATTGAATCAGCTGGCCTGATGGATTTGGAAAAATCAGTTAGAAGGAAAATGAGTATGGAATATAGACTGAGACCACTGCAGGAAAAGGATGCGCCTTTCATGCTGGAATGGATGCATGATGACTTTGTAGTGCACAATATGAAAACAGATTTTGCCAGCAAGACTATGGAAGACTGCAAGAATTTCATCGCCTGGGCTACGGATAAGGATGTGATGGATACAGATTGTAATCTTGCCATTGTGGATGAGCAGGATGAGTATCAGGGCACAGTGTCCATTAAGCATATCAAGGATGGCAAGGGCGAGTTCGCCATTACCATTCGTAAGGGTGCCATGGGCAAGGGCATTTCCAAGTGGGGAATGGCTGCCATTATTCAGTATGGTTTCTCTGAACTTTTCCTTCGGGAAATTTACTGGTGTGTGTCTCCGGACAATGCAAGGGCGGTTCGCTTCTATGACAAGAATGGTTATCAGAGAATTGATGCACCATCCTATGCCAGTGGTTACACAGATCAGGAGATGGCTTACTTCTACTGGTATGCAGTGAGAGATAATTCAGGGACTTGTTGTTAAGCTATGGCAAGTATTTGTTGCAAAAAATGACAGGGACTTGTTGTTAAATCACAATAGCAATTTGACAAGAAACATATGACGAAGGAAATTCTGCTGGAAATATCCAGACAGAGATTTTCTATGCAAGAATATCTGCGGCAAACACATTTGCCAGGCGGATGAAAAGGATTTTATGGAAAAATTAGTACACATCTTAATGTCAACATACAATGGCGCAGAGCATATTCAGCGCCAGATTGACTCTATTCTTGGCCAGACCTATGAGAATTTCTGCCTTTATGTCAGGGACGATGGTTCCAAGGACAATACGGTGGAAATTGTGGAGGCCTATGCGACAAAGGATAAGAGAGTGGTTCTGGTGGATGATGGCCTGGGCAATCTGGGTGTGCCAGACAGCTTTTATCAGCTGGCTCTGGACGTGCCAGAGGCTGACTACTATGCCTTTGCGGATCAGGATGATATCTGGAATCCGGAAAAACTGGAGTGGGCAGTGGACAGACTGGAAGCCAAGAAGATCCAGATTCTGGCAGAGGGAAAGAAGTGGGAATCCACACCTCTCCTTTACACATCTTCCTATGACTATGTGGACGTGGATGGCAAGTTCATTCGCAAGTTCCCAAAGCAGAAGATGCCTGTGAAGTTTGATCATGTGCTTTATTATTCCATTGCATCTGGTTTTACCATGGTATTTAATGATGCCCTTCGTGTGCTGTCTATTCCTACAGAGTTTGAGGAGCAGGACGGGGGCAGCCGTATTTTCAAATATGAATTGCAGGACCGCAGACTTCAGAGAGTGGCTGCTGCCTTCGGCAGCATTGTGGTGGACAACCGCAGCACAGCCAAGCACATTCGCTATGATGACTCGGTAACGGGGGATGATTCCACAAATGCCAATCTCTTTAAGAGATTTATTCAGCAGGAAATTCTGGGCGACTCCATGCTGGAGGAGAAGATTTTCCTTCGTGACTTTATGAAACAGTATGGAGCGGGACTGAATCCTAAGGACTATAAGACCCTTATGCTTTTCTCTTCCAACAGAAGAAATCCAGTGGTACAGCTGGCCAAGGTATTTTATCCACACAGACTTCGCACAAGACTAGGTGGAGAAATTGCTCTTCGCCTTATGTTCCTTTTAGGAAGGATTTAGTGGAAGAGTGGATTTGCTGTAAGTTATGGACGAGCTTGCTTTCATTCGAGTAAGACAGTTTATATTATCTGGTTATGGATTGAGGGATTGAGTGTCAGAGGGATTGAGTGTTAGAGCGCTTGAGTCCAGCAGGATTAGCGACAATGGAAAAGTTGCGAAAAGGCATTAAAAGCCGTAAATTAGCAATAGCCATAAAAAAATACAAAAGACATGAAAACAAAAGGCGCGGAATTTTTGAAAATTTCACAATAGAGAAAATAAGAAGCGGAAGACATTAAAACGGATCTTTTCAAAAAACCCCAAATTTGCAATAGCGAGAAATAAGATCAAAAGACATGCATGATTTTGAGACGAATTGATAGCTGATGTTGGCAATAACTTATTAATGAGTTAAAAGATGTAAATGATACTATAAAAATGTCGTAAAAGTGGAAAATAAAAATGTAGGTTTCCACTAAGAGTGATATCCTTTTCTGTGGAGGTAAAAAACCATGGAACAGAAACTTATCACTCAGCTA
>Ga0129311_1000651_pt1 | contig 28687 bp, 26 predicted proteins | sample Go1ome_FD_94435 | JGI IMG/M metagenome (GOLD analysis project Ga0129311, IMG submission 94435) | Western lowland gorrila individual fecal microbial communities from Wisconsin, USA - Go1022B metagenome | ecosystem: Host-associated > Mammals > Digestive system > Large intestine > Fecal | place...
CTGTATTTATATGCTTTTAACATCTGCTGCCACCGCCTTAACCTTGGGTTTCTATATACCTTTTTAGCCTTTTTCCTGATACATGTGATATTGTAATAAGTATTTGTGCCTGTTTTTAGTTTTTCATGTTCCCATGCCATAAGTATACAATAATATCTAACTTTTGGCTACCTTAACCTACCGTCTAAAGCCAGTGGGATTGTGGTAGCCTTATTTCAAGTCATTTACCGACCTCTGTTTTTATGGTATAGTGACAATCTGGATTGAAGCAGGGTATATCATCAATTTGGTCATACTATGTTTTTTACTTTAATCAAGGTCAGAAAAAATGTAAAATTAAATAGTAAACAGGTCAGAAAAAATGTAAAAAATATAGTAGATTGGAAGGAAATGATATTTTTATAGAGTTCAAAGGTGCGCTTACGGAGCAATATGTGCTTCAGCAATTGATTTCAGATACACCGTATACACCATATTACTATGGAACGGAAAAAGCTACTTTTGAACAAGATTTTATGATTCAGAAAGAAGATGCTATTATACCTATTGAAGTAAAAGCAGAGACAAATATAAGGTCGCAGAGTTTAAAAGCATATTGTGACAAATTTCATCCTAAGAAAGCGGTGCGTTTTTCTACTTTAAAGTATATGGATCAGGAATGGATGGTCAACATACCGCTGTATGCGGTATGTAACTTATAAATCCGGATTTGTGAAGTTGGAGGAAAAGGTATGACAGAATGGGAAAAATCCTGTTTTTGACGAATAGAGAAAAGGACATTCAGATGTATTAAAACGTTAATCGCATCTGATGCCATACCACATTTCCGTGGACAGATTCTGAAATGCCTTCGTCCACGAAACCAAAGGAGGCATAATAATGGATCAGCTTGTCTTTGCAGGTTAATACCAGACCTTTTCGGCGCTGGGCTTTTGCGTCGAAAATGGCTCTTCGGATTAATTCTCCTGCATAGCCATGCTGACGATAAGAGGGGATGGTATTGACACCGAAAATCATTTGCCATGCCCCTTTTTCATTGTGCATAGAGGCGTTTTCATACATTTCATCGGTCAAATCCGGCAGGTCGGTAACAAAGCCGTCCACAAAGGCAATCAGTTTGTATTCATCAAACATCAGCCAGAAATGATCGCCGTAAAATTTGATCCGTTCTGCAAATTCTTCTTTGGTTGCGGCTTCTGCTGCAGGGAAACATTCTGCTTCGACAGCAGCGATCACATCAAGGTCATTGATGGTGGCAGTTCTTATCTTCATATGATGCCATAGATTAATCGATTCGATATGTGCTTTTTTTAATTCATCTTTAAAAATTTTTTCATTGTCCATGAGAACCCCACCTGCATTTAAATTTTTAGAAATTGTATCATAAATTAAGATGTTTTTCAATCAAAACAGATAATGATATACTTATGTGAATATTGAATAAGGAATGACAAGTGGATGTATTGATACATGAAAATATACATCCACTTATTTTTGTGATATAGTGTTGATAGAAACAACTGTACTTGGAGGTATATGATGATTTTTTGTTTTTCAGGAACCGGCAACAGCCGATATATTGCACAGCGGATTGCGGAGGCGTTGCAGGAAACAGTGATAGATTTAAATGCCAGAATTAAGGCAAATGATATAACAACGGTGGATACCGGCAGTGATGTTATCATGGTGACACCGACTTATGCCTGGCGTATTCCGAGAATTGTTTCGGAATGGATGGCGAAAACAAAGTGGACAGGTGCGAAGCGTATCTGGTTTGTGATGGACTGCGGCAGTGAAATCGGCAATGCAGCAAAGTATAATCGCAGCCTGGCAGAACAAAAACAACTTCACTATATGGGAACAGCACAGATTATTATGCCGGAGAATTATATCGCTATGTTCAATGCACCTCAGGTGGATGAGGCACAGCAGATTACGGCAAAAGCGGAACCTGATATTTGGGCAGCAATCAAATGTATTCAGAAGAAGCAGGAATTTTCTGTACCACGGAATAATTTATATGACCGTTTCATGAGTGGACCGATGAACCCGATTTTTTATAAAATGATTGTAAAAGCGGATGGCTTTAAAGCAAGTGAAGCCTGTACTGGATGCGGATTGTGTGTCAGAAAATGTCCGATGAACAATATTCAACTTCGGGAGAAAAAGCCGGTATGGGGCAGAAATTGTACCCATTGTATGGCCTGTATCTGTTATTGTCCGTCGGAAGCCATTGAGTATGGCAAGAAGAGCATCGGCAAACCAAGATATCAATTTGAAAAGTTGACAGGGGTGAAATGATGGAGATAAAACTGCATTATCAGGAAAAAGGGGAAGGCGAACCGATGATTCTTCTGCATGGAAACGGGGAGGAGGGTTCTTATTTTGCACATCAAATGGACTATTTTGGCAGGAATTATCGTGTGATTGTGGTGGATACACGAGGACATGGACAGTCACCCAGAGGCACTGCGCCATTTACCATTGCTCAGTTTGCACAGGATTTGCATGATTTTATGGATGAACTTGGAATTTCAAGAGCGGTGATTCTTGGATTTTCAGATGGCGCTAATATTGCCATGATATTTGCACTCAGATATCCTGAGCGGGTAACGGCTTTAATATTAAACGGCGGCAATCTGAATGCGAAAGGTGTAAAGCCTATCACGCAGATCCCGATTGAGATTGGTTACAGGATAGCCTCGAAATTCGCTTCAAAATCAGCTGGGGCGAGGAAAAATGCGGAAATGCTGGGACTGATGGTGAATGATCCGAATATTGAGGCAGAAGAATTGTCCAAGATCACGGTTCCGACCCTTGTTATTTCCGGGACGAAGGATATGATTAAGGAATCTCACACAAAGGAGATTGCCAAAGCACTGCCAAATGCAAAGCTGGCTATTATAGAGGGCAGCCATTTTATAGCCAGTGAGAATCCGGAGGTATTTAATCGGGTGGTGGAACAGTGGCTATTGCGGGTGCAGCATGAAAGATGAAGCAGAAAAGATGGCCTTGGAAAAATATCGCAATTAAAAGATATTGTCAAAAGGTGGAATTGCTTATATTACAAAATGAATTTAAGGTGGGGTAATAATGTTTATACAACCGGACCATACATACAGAGACATTCAGGAAAAGTCTTTTCAGCAGTGGCTGGATGAAATGGAGCAGCATGAGGATTTGGCTGTCAGCGGCGGCGTCAAACTGGCCAGAGAATATGTACAGTATCTGAAAGATGAGATAAAGCGTCAGGAAGAATCCAACCAGCTGAAAATAGACTATATGAAAAAACTGAAAAACAACAAATAACGATAGGAGCAACAGACTAAACATCAGGAACTAGAAGAGAGATGTTTAGTCTGTTTTTTTGTGTAGCGAGAGTTAGAGTTGTGAGTTGACAACTATATCGCACTGTGATATAGTATATATAACGAAGTGCGATATACTGAACGTTGATATATAGCGCTGCAATATAGATGAACGAAAGAGGAAAGACAATGGATGCCCACATTAGAAAAGTTTATGTTCCAATGACTGAAACAGGTTTTTACATTTTATATTGCCTGCAGGAAGAAATGCATGGTTACAATATCGGATTGAGAGTGAAGGCGATGACCTGCGGAGAAGTCACTATCAGCCCAGGAACGATGTACGGAACCTTAGCCAAGATGGAGAAGGATGGTTTGATTTGTTTTTTGAGGGAAGAAGATAAGCGGAAGATTTATCTGATAACAGATTTGGGGAGAGATGTGCTGAATCTGGAATTGGCGAGAATTGAACGATTGTACAAGAACAGCAAGGGGGAACGGTACAATGGCAGATAAGAAGGAGATGAAGATTTTTACCTTAAGTGAATATGAGGAAGAAGAACAGTATTTAAATCAGATGGCACGGAGTGGGTATTTGTTTGAGAAAGTCACTTTGCCGGGAGTTTACCATTTCAGGAAGACAGCTCCGGTGAATATGATTTACAGAATTGATTTTAACCCCAAGAAGAAGGAAGAATGGGACAGCTATCTGCAGATGTATCAAGACTATGGATGGAACTATATCCAGGATTTAAATGAATACAGCTATTTTTGCAAAGTGGCAGAGGATGAGGAAGAAGCAAATGAGATTTTTAGTGATAATCAGTCTCGAATCGATATGATGGACCGCATTATCCGGCGAAAGATGCTGCCGATTGTAGCCATCTTTTTATGCTGTGTCATTCCCCAGGCAGTCCGTATGGCAGACGGTATGTATACAGGTAGAGTGTCTATTGCATTTTATATTTTATGGGTGATTTTGATTGTGCTGTATGTTTATTTGATTGCCCGAAGTACGGCAGGGTTTGCAAGATTGAGAAAGAAGTATGCGGTTGAGAAGTAGAACTTGGCGAGGTAGTTTATGAAATATTTCATTGCATAAGTATTGCGAGTGCGTTTATAATAATTACAAAGAAAGAGTTATGGGGATAATTTGTATTAGTTGAGGAGGATTGGCATGGAAGCAACAGTAAAAAAGCCGGAATTGATAGATGCTTTGGAAGAAAATAAGAAAGATGTTCGAAAAATGGTAATGGATAGTTATCAAGATATTGAGAAAGGGAAAGGCAGAGATTACAAAGAGTTTTTTGCAGAGTTAGAAAGCAGGTATAGGAATGCAAATGTATAAGGTTATGATGCTTCCTCGGGCAGAGGATGACATTGTAAATAATACAGATTATATTGCATTCAAGAAGAAAGCACCAGAAACAGCATTGAATTTGGCAATGGGGTTTTATAACACCATTGCCAAACTTGAGTTTATGCCTAAACAGTATGAACTTGATGAAGATGAGGAACTTGCTGCGCTGGAAATTAGAAAATGTTATTTTAAAAATTATAAGATATACTTTTTTATTGATGAAAGAATTAGTACGGTGTATGTGCTTCGAGTTTTACATATGTTAGTAAATGCAAAACCGTTGCTATTAAATATGAGGTTCTAAAGGTCATATCTATGGCTTTGTCCGTTGAAACGTTTCGCACGGGTGTGTGTTGTTTTAACGGACAAAGAACAGAAGATATGACCAGAGTGTGACTAGTTGCTGTCTGTTTCATTTTCTGTTATTCAAAGACTATTTGTTTTCGGTTCAAAATTTTTAGTTTAATTCGGCGATTCGCGATACCCCCACATAGATTTGGCTGATCTTATACCATGTTGCATAATCCGTCACCCCGGTCTGAGGGAGATTGAAGATCTTCTGGAATGTCCGTACAGCCTCTGCGGTCTGATTGCCATAGATGCCGTCTGCTGCTATTTTTGGAATTGCCGGATAATTATCGGAGATACGGTTTAATTGTTCCTGCATCTGCTGGACTTTCTGACCGGAACTGCCGATGGTGAGATCGTAACCCGGCCAGGAACTTGGAATGCCGCTGATCTGTTCGGCAGAATTAATATAGATATCATCCCCGTAGTAATAGCGCAGAATCTCAATGGGTGAATAGCCTTGTTCCCCCAGATCCTTAGAGCCCCACTGACTCATCCAGTTTGGGCAGGAGACCCGACGCCCATCACAGTATTGAGTGAGAATCGGCTGCAGAACCCCGGGTCTGGAGAGGTAATTGGAGAAAATCATATCCACCGTTTCGGATATATTTTCAAAAACATTTCTTCCATAGACAAAGAAATGGTCGTAGGCAGTGGAGTTGGTGATAGTAAAATCATAACCCTTATTGCGATACCATTCAGTGAACACTCTGTTGAGGGTGAAGGAGATAATGGCCAGACAGTTGGCGATAATGGAGGATTCCGGCCAGGTGGCGTAGATTTCACTGGAAGCGACGTTTTTGATATATTCCTTAAATGGAATATAATAATTGGCAGCTCTGGTATCTGTAGGCGGTCCGTCGTGGACGATGATGGTTTCGGGAATGACAACACGGCTTAGTACGACTTCACCGGATTCAGAGACATCTTTGATTTCCGCTTCTGCGATTTTAGGCGGGAAATTACCGTATAGGGTATGAGGCGGTACAACGATCGGAGAAGCTTCGATGTTGGCCAGCGGCATAAGTCGGGCGCTCTGAAGGGCAGTAACGTTGGCTAGTATCTGAGCACCGCTGATTGTCAGATTGGAATAACCTTCAGCCTGAACGGTGAAATTATATTCTGAATAGGGTTGGGCACTGCTGCTCTCCAGACTGTATGAAACAGGAGGGGCAGGCAATTCAATGGTGGGTGTTTCACCGGAATTATCGGTTGTCAGTTCCTCAATAATATTGTCTGGATTTCCGGTATCTGTAACCTGAATCACGGCATTTTCGATGGGAGTATAATCATTGCGGCCTGTGACGGCAAGCTGCAGGCGGCCGTAGGAAGCGGCGGATACCTGAGCCGGCATAACAGGAACTGGGGATGAAGCCATGGGCATAAACCTCAATAGGGAATTGATTTATTATATGCATATTTAACGAAAAGATGCCGGAGGAAGCATGCATTATGTGAAAAATTATGCATACAAAAATTTTCAGATAATCATATAATTATTTAGGTTGAATTTGCTTTTAATCTATGGTATACTTCATGCAGTTTAAAATTCAGTGTCGAAAGATATTGAATATAAGTGACTTTTGGAAGTTATTTACAAAAAAGGACAGGAGTGGAAGTATCAATGATGTGGTTATATTCGCAAAGTTTGAAAATGCATATTTATACAAAATTCTCCACTTCTTGTTTATATTTATTAACTTAAAAAAAGAGGTTTCATGTTATTGTCTTTTCTATTTTTGACATGAAATTATCTTTTTTTTTTGCAAATTAGGAGAAAGGATCAGGTGAGAAAATGAAAGCGTTTCTGATTTTGGCAGACGGTACTGTTTACGAAGGAGAAAGCATCGGTTCTACCAGAGAAGTTATCAGTGAAATTGTGTTTAATACATCTATGACAGGTTATTTGGAAATTTTAACAGATCCGTCCTATTGCGGCCAGTCTGTCGTTATGACGTATCCGTTGATTGGCAATTATGGTGTATGTTATGAGGATATGGAGGATCCGGAATCTTATGTAGACGGTTATATCGTCAGAGAGATCTCCAATAGCCCAAGCAACTTCAGGAGTGAAGATAAACTTGAAAAATTCCTGGTGGATCATGATATCGCCGGCATCCAGGGCATTGATACACGTGCATTGACAAAACGTTTGAGAAACTACGGTACAATGAACGGCATGATTACAACCAATGAAAATTTTGTTCTGGAAGAGGTTCTTCCGAAGATTAAGGCTTACAAAGTAACAGATGCGGTAAAACGTGTCAGCTGCAAGGAGAAGACAGTCCTTCAGGGTGACGGCATGAAAGTAGCTCTGATGGATTTCGGCGCAAAGAAAAACATTGCCAAATCCCTGAATGAGCGCGGATGTGAAGTAACGATTTATCCGGCGTATACATCTGCCGAAGAGATTATTGCTTCCAATCCGGACGGTATTATGCTGTCAAACGGCCCCGGCGATCCAAAGGATTGCGGACCGATCATTGAAGAACTGAAGAAGCTTTATGCAACAGATATTCCGATTTTTGCAATCTGTCTCGGACATCAGCTGATGGCGCTGGCCAATGGCGCTGATACAAGAAAGATGAAATGGGGGCACAGAGGTGCCAATCATCCGGTCAAAGATCTGACAACAGGCCGTGTGTATATGTCTTCACAGAACCATGGTTATGTGGTAGCAGATAAGACAGTACCGGAAGATGTAGCTGAGATCAGTTTCATTAATGCCAATGATGCCAGCACAGAAGGTCTGCATTACCTTGGCAAGAATATTTTTACGGTGCAGTTCCATCCTGAAGCCTGCCCGGGCCCACAGGATACAGCGTTCCTTTTCGATAAATTCATAGACATGATGGAGGTCAATAAAGATGCCGAAGAATAATAGTATTAAAAAAGTTCTGGTTATTGGTTCCGGTCCGATTGTCATTGGACAGGCAGCAGAGTTTGATTATGCAGGTACACAGGCCTGCCGTTCTCTGAAAGAAGAAGGTATTGAGGTTGTACTGGTCAATTCCAATCCGGCAACCATCATGACGGATAAACAGATTGCAGACAAAGTGTATATTGAACCGCTGACAACAGAGGTTTTGAAGAAGATTATCAAGAAAGAAGAACCGGACAGCATTCTTCCGACACTTGGTGGACAGGCTGCGCTGAATCTGGCTATGGAGCTGGATGAGAGCGGATTCCTGGCTGAAAAGCGTGTCAGAATGATCGGTACTTCTTCACAGACCATTAAGAAAGCCGAAGACCGTCTGGCATTCAAAGAGACAATGGAGAAGATCGGCGAGCCATGTGCAGCCAGTGAAGTCTGCACAACGCTTCAGGGTTGTTTTGATTTTGCAGAGAAGAATGGTTATCCGGTTGTTATCAGACCAGCTTATACACTGGGCGGCAGCGGCGGCGGTATTGCGCATGATGCACAGCAGCTGCATGATATTGCCAGCAATGGTCTGAGACTGAGCCGTGTCGGTCAGGTTCTTGTTGAACGTTATATCGGCGGCTGGAAAGAAATTGAATATGAAGTGATCCGAGACAGCTACGGCAACTGTATTACCGTATGTAATATGGAGAATATCGACCCTGTGGGCGTTCATACAGGAGACAGTATCGTTGTGGCACCTTCACAGACTCTGGGTGATAAAGAGTATCAGATGCTTCGTACATCTGCCCTGAACATCATTCAGGAACTGGATATCCACGGCGGCTGCAACGTACAGTATGCATTGAATCCAAACAGTTTTGAATATTGTGTTATCGAGGTTAATCCGCGTGTATCCCGTTCTTCAGCGTTAGCTTCCAAGGCAACCGGTTACCCGATCGCCAAGGTTGCTGCCAAGATCGCTCTGGGTTATGCATTGGATGAAATCAAGAATGCGGTTACCGGCAAAACATATGCCAGCTTTGAACCGGCCCTTGACTACGTGGTTGTCAAAATCCCGAAATGGCCATTTGATAAATTTATTACAGCGAAACGTACACTGACGACTCAGATGAAAGCTACAGGCGAGGTTATGAGTATCTGCCAGAATTTCGAAGGTGCGCTGATGAAAGCCATCCGTTCTCTGGAACAGAATATTTACAGCCTGGATTACGGCAAATACCATGAGCTGACAGATGAAGAACTGAAAGAACATTTATATAGAATTGATGACAGACGTCTTTTCTGTATCGCAGAGGCCATTCGTCGTGGTTATACACTGGAAGAAATCCATGCCATCAATAAGATCGATCTCTGGTTCCTGGATAAGATCGCCAACCTTGTCAAGATGGAACAGCGTCTGAAAACAGAGCCTATGTCTGTTGAACTGATGAAAGAAGCAAAGCGTATGGAATTCCCTGATAAGGCCATCGCAGAGTTTACACATCAGTCCGAAGCAGAAGTGAAAGCTTATCGTTACAGAAATGATATCGTTGCAGCATTCAAGATGGTTGATACATGTGCCGCTGAGTTTGAATCCGAAACACCATATTATTATTCATGCTTCGGCAGTGAAAATGAAGTTGAAGTCGGTGAGAAGATGCGTAAGAAAGTCCTTGTACTGGGTTCAGGACCAATCCGTATCGGTCAGGGTATCGAGTTTGACTACTGCTCCGTTCACAGTGTATGGGCATTCGCAGACTGCGGTTATGAGACAATTATTGTCAACAACAACCCGGAAACAGTCAGCACGGACTTTGATATTGCAGATAAACTGTACTTCGAACCATTAACACCGGAAGATGTGGAGAATATCGTTCGTCTTGAGCATCCGGACGGTGCGGTTGTTCAGTTCGGCGGTCAGACAGCCATTAAACTGACACAGGCCATCATGAAGATGGGTGTGCCGATTTACGGTACACAGGCAGAGGATGTAGATGCAGCTGAAGACAGAGAGCTGTTTGATGAAATCCTTGAGAAGTGTAAGATCCCGAGACCTGCAGGCACAACAGTATTCACAACAGAAGAAGCATTGAAGGCAGCCAACCATCTGGGTTACCCGGTACTGATCCGTCCTTCTTATGTTCTTGGCGGACAGGGTATGCAGATTGCAGTTAGTGACGGTGATATTGTCGAATTTATGAATATTATCAATCAGACAGTTCAGGAACATCCGATCCTGATCGATAAGTATCTGATGGGCAAGGAAGTCGAAGTGGATGGTGTCTGCGACGGCAAAGATGTCCTGATTCCTGGTATCATGGAACATATCGAGAGAGCCGGTATCCACAGCGGTGACAGTATTTCCATCTATCCTGCACAGCATTTGAGCGATGCCGTTATTGATAAGATTGAAGACTACACAGCAAAACTGGCGAAAGGCCTGCATGTCAAAGGTCTTCTGAACATTCAGTTTATTGTATATCACGAGGATGTTTATGTTATCGAAGTAAACCCTCGTTCAAGCCGTACAGTACCTTATATCAGCAAGGTAACAGGTATTCCGATTGTCGATATTGCATCAAAATGTATCGTGGGCAAGACAATCAGAGAACTCGGTTATGAGCCGGGGCTTCAGAAGAAAGCAGATTATATTGCCATCAAACAGCCGGTATTCTCATTCGAGAAACTGCGTGGTGCTGAGACAAGCCTTGGACCTGAAATGAAGTCAACAGGCGAAGTCCTTGGTATTGCCAAGACATTTGAGGAAGCCCTTTACAAATCATTTATCGGTGCCGGCATCAATTTGCCGCGGACAAAGAAGATGATCTGTACAGTCAATGATGCGGACAAAGATGAATTAGTACCGATCGCAGCACGCTTCCAGAAATTGGGTTATACCATCTATGCAACCCGCAGCACTGCAGATAAGCTCATTGAGAATGGTATTCCTGCCATCAAGATCAAGAAGATTTCTGCAGGCTCACCAAATGCGCTGGATCTGATCCTTGCCGGTGAAGTTGATCTTGTTATCGATACACCGACACAGGGCCGTGACAAGAGCAGAGATGGTTTCCTGATCCGTCGAAATGCCATTGAGACAGGATGCACATGTCTGACATCCCTGGATACAGCGGCAGCACTGGTAACAAGCCTTGAAAATGCCAATATGGAGACACTTTCCGTGATCGATATCGCAGAAATCTAAAAGCTTCTGACATTTTTGACGGTATGAAAAGATTCATGCTGGTCAATTGAGAAAAAGTATGCTAAACTAAATACAATATATGGAAAAGACTGCAAGGGGGCAGTGTGGGGAGTGAGAATTCCCTGCCCTTTTGCGGTCTTTTTGTATATGCCTGACGTAAATTTTTTACAATATTGACAAAGAAAGGGCATTATTGATATAGTTGAACTATCTTAATATAAGGAGAGAGCGTAATGGCAAAATATACAAAAAAAGACATTATTCAGATGGTGGAAGATGAAGATGTTGAATTTATCCGACTCCAGTTTACGGATATTTTCGGAGCATTGAAGAATGTGGCGATCACAGCCAGTCAGATTGAAAAAGTACTGGACAATGGCTGTATGTTTGACGGCTCTTCGATCGAAGGCTTTGCCAGAATTGAAGAATCCGATATGTATCTGGTGCCTGACCTGAATACATTTGAGATTTTTCCGTGGCGTCCGCAGCAAGGCAAGGTGGCACGTCTGATCTGTGATGTTTACAAACCGAACGGTGAACCTTTTGAGGGCGATCCTCGTTATATTTTAAAGAAAGTGATCAAAGAGGCAGATGCGATGGGCTATACATTCAATGTCGGTCCTGAACTGGAATTCTTCCTTTTCCATACAGATGATTATGGTATGCCGACGACAGAAACCCACGAAAAAGGCGGTTATTTTGACCTTGGTCCTATTGACCTTGGTGAAAATGCAAGACGTGATATGGTGCTGACTCTTGAGGAAATGGGATTTGAAATCGAGGCATCCCATCATGAAGTTGCACCGGCACAGCATGAGATTGACTTTAAGTATACAGATGCCCTTCATACAGCGGATAATATTGAAACTTTCAAGCTGGTTGTCAAATCCATTGCGAAACGCCATGGCCTTCATGCGTCTTTTATGCCGAAGCCTGTTTACGGTGTGCCTGGTTCCGGCATGCATATCAATATGTCACTGGATGACCGGGACGGCAACAATATTTTTGGTGATCCGAATGATGAGAATGGTCTCAGCAAAGAAGCCTATTATTTCCTGGCCGGTCTGTTAAAGCATGCAAAAGGTCTGATGGCATTGACGAATCCGTTGGTCAATTCTTATAAGCGACTTGTACCGGGGTATGAGGCACCGGTGCATATTGCCTGGTCTTCCATCAACAGAAGTCCGCTGATCCGTATTCCGGCAACCCGAGGAACCGGACGTCGTATTGAACTTAGAAGTCCTGATCCGGCCGGCAACCCGTATCTTGTACTGGCAGCATGCCTGGCAGCGGGTTTGGAAGGCTTAAAAGAAAAGAAAATGCCGATGCCGAATGTGGATAAGAATATCTTTGAAATGACAGAAGCAGAAAAAGCAGCAGAGAGCATTGAAGAACTGCCGCTGAATCTTTTTGATGCAGTCAAAGAGCTGGAGGCTGATCAGTATATCTGTGATACTCTGGGCAAACATGCCAGCAGCAAGTACATCGAGGCGAAATACGCAGAATGGGATGAATACCGCAGACAGATCACAAACTGGGAGATTGACCAGTATCTGTACAAAATTTAATTTTTTCCCCTTCTTGATGAATCATTAATGGAGGTGGAAAAGAGTGGTTAATATTATCGTTGTCTTTTCAAGTCAGAAGGATGGCATTAATATCCGCAACCTTCTGATGAGGCACGGGCATAATGTGGTCACTGTCTGTACCAACGGAGCCGCTGTCAGTCAGGCCGTTGACCAGATGGAAGGCTCTGACGGAATTGTTGTGTCGGGCTATAAGTACCAGGATATGACTTACAGTGACCTTCTGGCGGATCTTCCGGATACATGGCAGATGATCGTTATGGCATCCCCCGGCAACCTGAGTCATATTTTTGAGTACAACGTTATCAAAATTCCCATGCCGGTCAAAGTCTATGATCTGTTCACAACATTGCAAGCCATCGAGACAACCATTATGCGCCGACGCAAGAAGTGCAGAGAAAAGCCGAAGGAACGTTCATCCGCTGAGAGAGCTTTGCTGGAGCATGCCAAAAGCCTTTTGATGGAGACAAAGAATATGTCCGAGGTCGAAGCCCACAGGTACATACAGAAATGCAGCATGGATAACGGAACCAACATGGTAGAGACAGCGCAGATGGTCATTGAGATTTATTCTCAGGCGTAAAGAGATGTGCGAAACTTCAAGGGTATTGAAAAGTGCATATAGAAAATGTATATGAGCCTATTGTTAACTTGAATATAAAAATGGTTGACAATAGGCTTTCTATGGTTTACAATACCAACATCAGAAATTTTTATTTGAATGAAAGAAACAAGCATTTGCAAAAAAGTTATAGTTTTACACGGATAAAGCTGTTCAATCAGTAGATTTAAATGCAGGTGCTTCCGACGCGGTCGGTACTTAGGTGCTGTTTCTTAGCACCTTATGTACCGCTACCAGCGGCGGGCAGCGAGAGCGGCCTGCTTTAAACTATTGATTGAACTGGTTTACTTGAATAATTCTTTTTTGCAAATGCTTGTTTCTACATTAAGAAGAGATGTAGAGGAGTTGTTACCATGGAAAATGAATTTTCAAACAGAATTTCAGTGAAGAATATTGTGTTAGCCGGCATGTTTGCCGCATTCCTGGCGGTTATGTCCCAGGTTTCCCTGCCGATGCCGACAGGTGTCCCGATTACGGTGCAGGTTTTTGCGGTTGCACTGGTGGGTGTGATCCTGGGCTGGAAGAGAGGTGTTCTGGCGGTTCTTGTGTATATTTTAATCGGTGCCGTTGGCGTTCCGGTTTTTGCTAATTTTAAAGGCGGGCTTTCCGTTCTGACAGGCCTGACAGGCGGTTACATCATTGCGTGGCCGGTGATGACAATTTTATGCGGTATCCAGCCGAAAACGCAGAACGCAAAGCTGAATATAACAGTGAATATTATTTTATCTCTGGTTGGTCTGGCTGTCTGTGAAGGTGTGGGCGCCCTGCAGTGGGCATTGCTTTCAGGTAATGATCTGAGAGGCATTATTATTTATTCCCTGACAGCATTTGTACCAAAAGATATCGTTTTGACGGTGCTGGCCGTGATCATCGGCAGACAGGTGAGAAAAATGGCAGCAAAGGTCGGTGGACTGTAGAAATAAAAACACGCAAAATAAGAAATCGTGAACACTTTGGTGGGCACGATTTTTTTGTGGGAAAGAATGTTTTATTTTGTTTACTATATTCTGCCTCGACAGCTATTGACAAAAATTATTAATAAGTATAGACTAACTCCGTAAGAATTGATTTTTTTTATCAATAGGAGACATAAAATGACATTAAGAGATTTACAGATGGGTGAATCTGCCGTTATCACGACAGTAGGCGGAAGCGGTGCCCTTAGGCAGCATTTTCTGGATATGGGCATGATTCCGGGGGCTCAGGTAACACTTGTGAAGTATGCGCCGATGGGAGATCCGATGGAGCTGAGGCTTCACGGATACGAACTGACACTGAGACTGGCAGATGCAGAGCAGATAGAGATTGAAGAAGTTCAGAAGGCAGGAGCCGAACATGAAGCCTCTAAGGCGGGAAAAGGTGGAAGATTAAAGGAAAGCGGACGCTTTACGGATCATCCCGGTCTTGGTGAGGGTGGCAAATACCATGAGAAGGAGACGGAGCATCCGCTTCCGGATGGGACAACACTGACTTTTGCATTGGCGGGCAATCAGAATTGCGGTAAGACAACATTATTTAATCAGCTCACCGGTTCCAACCAGCATGTAGGTAATTTCCCGGGAGTTACTGTGGACCGCAAGAGCGGTGTGATCAGAGGACATGAGAATACACTGGTGACAGATCTGCCGGGAATTTATTCCCTGTCACCCTATACAAGTGAGGAAATTGTCTCAAGGCAATTTATTCTTGATGAAAAGCCGAGAGGTATTATTAATATTGTAGATGCAACCAACATTGAGAGAAATCTTTATCTGACCATGCAGCTGATGGAACTGGATGTACCGATGGTGATGGCATTGAATATGATGGACGAGATGCGCGGCAATGGCGGAACCGTTGATATCAATGAGATGGAGGCACTTCTTGGAATTCCGGTTGTGCCGATTTCGGCAGCAAAGAATGAAGGTATTGAGGAACTTGCAAGTCATGCACTGCATGTGGCGAAGTATCAGGAATGTCGCGGAAGAAAAGATTTCTGCGATGAGAGTGATCATGGCGGTGCGGTTCACCGCTGTCTTCATGGTATTATGCATCTGATTGAAGATCATGCCATACAGGCCGGCATCCCTGTGCGTTTTGCAGCCACAAAGCTGGTGGAGGGCGACAACGGCATCCTGGAAGCTTTGAAATTGTCACAGAATGAGCAGGAGATGCTTGAGCATATTATCTGTCAGATGGAGGAGGAGCGAGGACTTGATCGCGCAGCGGCCATTGCGGATATGCGTTTTTCATTTATCCAGCGCCTGACAGAAGCATGTGTGGTCAAACCGCATGAGAGCAAGGAACGCGAGAGAAGCCGTAAGATCGATCAGATCCTTACCGGCAAATATACAGCCATTCCATCTTTTATCGGTATTATGGCGCTGGTTTTCTGGCTGACATTTAACGTGATCGGGGCATGGCTGCAGGGACTGCTTGAACAGTTCATTGGATGGCTGACGAAACTGGCAGATGCGGGAATGACAGCATGGAATGTGAATGATGCCCTGCATTCGTTGATTATTAACGGTATTTTTAATGGCGTCGGCAGTGTGTTAAGCTTCCTGCCAATCATCGTAACGTTGTTCTTCTTCCTGTCACTTCTGGAGGATACAGGTTACATGGCCAGAGTGGCTTTTGTTATGGATAAACTGTTGAGAAAGATCGGTCTTTCGGGACGAAGTATCGTACCGATGCTGATCGGCTTTGGATGTTCAGTACCGGGGGTTATGGCCAGTAGAACCCTGCCATCGGAACGTGACCGTAAGATGACGATCATGCTGATTCCGTTTATGAGTTGTACCGCCAAACTGCCGATTTACGGATTTTTTACGGCGGCATTTTTCCCGGAGTATAGCGGATTGATTATGGTTGCGCTTTATTTTGGCGGTATTGCAGTCGGTATTCTGGTGGCAATGATTGCGAAGAACAGTATTTTCAAAGGGGATGCGGTACCTTTTGTTATGGAGCTGCCGAATTACAGAATGCCGGGAGCCAAGAATGTTCTGCAGCTTTTGTGGGATAAGGCAAAAGATTTCCTTCAGCGAGCATTTACGGTTATATTCCTGGCAACGATTATTGTCTGGTTCCTGACAACATTCAGTCCGCATCTGAATATGGTGACAGAATCCAAAGACAGTATCCTGGCCGGTATTGCCGGTGTGATCGCACCTGTTTTTGCACCGCTTGGATTCGGTGACTGGAGAATATCAACAGCATTGATCACCGGCTTTATTGCCAAAGAGAGCGTTGTCTCCACATTATCTATTTTGTTTGGGACAACAACTGCACTGACGTCGCTGATATCGACAAAAGCAGCGGCAGCATTGCTTGTATTCTGTTTGCTTTATACGCCGTGTATAGCTGCCATTGCATCCATACGAAGGGAGCTGGGACAGAAATGGGCCATTGGTGTGGTCATTCTGCAGTGCGCCATTGCATGGGTATGCGCATTTGCCATGTATCATTTGCTGATGTTTTTGTAATAGATGACATATTTTACTTTACAGGCTGCTTTTCGGAAAGTTCCCGGAAGGCAGCTTTTTACGTTGCTGACTCAGATGCGTACTTTGTTGAATTCCTTTCGTTCAGTGATTGACCGGGAGAATGAGTTGTAATAAAATAGTAAGAGTCAAAATGGCCGAAAGGAGATTTTTGGAATGCGAACAGCTGAAGAGCTTCGAAATGAACTGCGGGGGATGGACAAGCGGAGCTATCCGGCCTATAAGGCACTGGCAGGAACCTGGCAGTTTGAGAAATATAGATTAACCATTGATCATGTGCAGGGAGATCCGTTTGCCTCACCTTCCAGTCTGCATGTGGAGCTGTCTCACAGACAGGCCAGAATCCCGGAGCGATATTATGAGAATCCGTATGCAAAAACAGCACTCAGAGATTATATTGTCCGTGAAGCAGGGAGACAGTTTGAAAGATGCAATTTCAAGGCCAGGGGATCTGGCAAGAGCGGTCTGATGAGTATCAGCCGGTGCGGCCAGGAGGTACTGGAGCGAAGCGCCTGTGAAATTGACGGGGAAGGGATTATTCTCAGATTTCATGTGGGTTTTCCGGCTTTTGGAAGGACGATTCAGGCCAGGGAGCTGGAGAAGATATTATTTGATTTTCTGCCGGAGTGCATCGAGAATGCCATGTGCTGGCGAAGGCTTGATCATCGGGCAGTGGAACAGGCTGTCTGGCTGGCAGAGGATCAGGAAGCACTGCGGAAGATACTTGTGGAGAAGCAATGGGTCGCTTTTGCGGCAAATGGTTCTGTTTTGCCGAGAAAGAGCGGTGTGTCAGAACTGCCGATGGCAGGAAGCGTTCCGTTTACGGCACCGGATTCAATGACAGAGACGGTTGAACTGCCGCATCGCGGCAAGGTGACAGGAATGGCTGTACCTGAGGGCATTACGTTGATCGTCGGCGGCGGTTATCATGGCAAGTCTACATTTTTGGAGGCTCTGCAAAACGGTGTATATAATCATATCGGCGGTGATGGCAGGGAATTGGTTATCACAGACAATACGGCAGTGAAGCTCAGAGCGGAAGACGGGCGTTCTGTGAGGAATGTAGATATTTCCATGTTCATCAATGATCTTCCGAATGGCAGGGATACGACCTGCTTTTCAACAATGGATGCCAGCGGCAGCACTTCTCAGGCTGCGGGAGTTGTTGAGAGTATGGAGGCGGGAACACGGTTATTATTGATTGATGAGGATACATCGGCAACAAATTTTATGGTGCGTGATGCACTGATGCAGCAGGTGATCGCCCGGGAGAAAGAGCCGATTACGCCATTTATCGAGCGGATGCGCGCACTATATGAGCAGGCGGGCATATCGACGATCCTTGTTGCCGGAAGCTCGGGCGCATTTTTTTATGAAGCGGACAGAGTTATCCAGATGGATCGTTATCATGTGGTGGATATCACAGAAAAAGTCCGCACCATCTGTGGACAAAATGCCTGTGGACAGCATGCGATGGAGCATGTGCAGGCTGCAGTCTTTGAAATGCCGGTATTTGACAGGAAAAGTCCGGCAACAAGTCATAAACGGGAAGTGACGGACACGGGCAGGGAACGCAGCGGCCGGAGAGGACGGCACGGATCAGGTGCCGCAGATCGTCCGCGTACAATGAAAGTGAAGATCATGGGCAAAGAGATACTGATGCTTGATAAGGAAACCGTTGATCTGAGATATACAGAGCAGCTGGCAGACAGTGAGCAGACAACGGCATTGGCTTATTTTATGCGTTATCTTCTGGAAAAGGCAAAGTCAGCACAGACGGTCCGGGAATCTGTCAGTGAAATAGAAACACTTTTTGAGAAAAAAGGATGGCAGGCTTTTTGCAGCGGCTATGTACCCTGCGGGCTGGCACGGCCGAGGACGCAGGAAATATATGCGGTACTTAACAGATACCGCGGTTAATGGATGGTACGCGCCTGACAGGAAGGATTTTGATAAGGAATGTTGTAAATGCGTGCATTGAATTTAGGAGGAAAATATGCTGAATCAGTTTTCTAGAACAGAATTACTGCTGGGACATGACAATATGGAAAAACTGAAAAATGCCAGGGTGGCAGTTTTTGGAATAGGCGGTGTCGGCGGATTTACAGTTGAAGCTTTGGCAAGAAGCGGCGTTGGCACACTGGATCTGATAGATGATGACAGGGTGTGCCTGACGAATATCAATCGTCAGATTATTGCAACAAGAAAAACAATCGGACAGTACAAAGTGGATGCAGCCAAAGAAAGAATTCTGGATATTAATCAGGATGCAGTGGTCAATACCTATAAGACATTTTTTATGCCGGATACGGCAGATACTTTTGATTTTTCTGCCTATGATTATGTTGTGGATGCCATCGATACCGTCACAGGCAAGATTATGCTTGTGGAGGCTGCTCAGAAGGCCGGTACACCGATCATCAGTTCAATGGGAGCCGGTAATAAACTGGATCCGACAGCTTTTGAAGTGGCGGATATTTATAAGACATCGGTATGTCCTCTGGCAAAGGTTATGCGCCGGGAACTGAAGAAAAGAGGTATCCGCAAGCTGAAAGTTGTTTATTCGAAAGAAAAGGCATTAACACCGATTGATGATACGGTCAACAGCTGCAGGTCACATTGTATCTGTCCGCCGGGAAGTGCAAGAACATGTACACAGAGACGGCAGATCCCGGGAAGTACAGCCTTTGTTCCGTCTGTGGTGGGCCTGATCATTGCCGGAGAGGTTATTAAGGATCTTACGGTACATTAAGACAGCTGTATTGCACATTACTTTTTTTCTCTAAATTATGGCATATAAGGTATAAATGTGGTATACTCAAGATACCTTTTGGGTTATCTGGGCGGGAAGAAACGCCGGGATTGAATAATAGAGGAAAGGATAAGTTTATGCTGAATGAAGAGAAAATCCGCTGGATGACCAGAGCTTCTATTTATGAGAAGCGTCAGGGACATACGGATCTTGAACGAAATGAATATTTTCTTGGTGATTATGTCAGACTCCATCTGCTGAAGAACATGATTGGTGTGACGGTTGCCTATATTCTGATGGTAGGACTCTATGCGGTTTGCAAGATTGAGGATATATTTGCATTAGCAGCGAATATGCAGTTGATGGTGTTCCTGAAGGAAGTGCTGCTTGTTTACCTGATTCTTGCGCTTATTTATACGGGTATTGGTATTATTTATTATGCATGGCAGTATCAGTCAAGCCATAAACAGTTAAAGAAGTATTATCGCATACTGCGCCATATTGACCAGTGCGGTGAGAAGAACAGCCGATCACAGGAGGATAAGAGATGACGGAGATTTTTGTGATGAGGGACAGAATCAATCGTTTTGTGAAAGAATACGAGACATGGTTCCTGATCGTTGCCAAGTTTATAGGAATGATGTTTGTTTTCAGTTGTGTCAATTCACAGCTTGGATATTTTGAAGTTTTGAACAATCCGATGGTCAATATATTGCTGGCATTGATCTGTTCGATTATTCCGGGCAGTTTTTCGGTATTTATTGTGGCAGCAGTTATTGCAGCACATATGGTGAAACTGTCTGTTTTGCTTGCTGTTCTGACAGTTGTGGTTATGCTCATTGTGTATCTGATGTTTTTGAAGTTTGCACCGGGACAGAGTGTTGTGCTGCTGGCGGTGCCGGTACTGATGCAGTACAATCTTCATTATATGATCCCGATTCTGGCAGGTATGTATTTTTCACCTTATGCGGTTGTTCCGGCAGTGATCGGTCTGTTTATGGTGAAGTTTCTGGGATATACATGTGCGGCTGTATCCATGACAGGTACAGGCATGTCCATCAATCTTGAAGGTGCGACAGAAGCTATCAGCACGATTTTTGGTCAGTTAGCCGATGACAAGTCCATCTGGTCTTATGCCATTGCGGCAGCAGTGACGATGACGGTTGTTTATCTGATCAGTCAGTTATCCTTTGATTATGCCTGGTATGCAGCGATTGTGGCCGGTGCAGCAGCAGAGATCATTGTTACGTTTTTCTGTGCAGCGGCATTTGGAACAGAGCTGAATATAATCATGACGAACGTGGGGATCATCATTGGTACTTTACTGGCAGTATTTTTGCAGTTTATGAAATGTGCTGTAGATTATTCCAGAAAAGAATATATACAATTTGAAGATGACGATTATTATTATTATGTAAAGGCCGTTCCGAAGATTTTCATATCGGAACCGGAGAAGAATGTTGTGAAGATGAATTCCAGAAAGAAGGCGTTTGCATCCAAAGAGGTGCAGTCATCGAAGCATCATGAGGAATAGTTAACGGGAATCAGTGAAAGACAGGGGGGGATATGAAATGAATAACTGGATGAAAGCATTGACGAATATTGGATTACCGCAGTCGTTTCATATTACCTATATTGTTGAAATTCTTATCCTCACAGTCATTATTTATGAACTGCTGATATGGGTCAAGAACACCAGAGCCTGGACACTTCTGAAGGGCATTGTTGTTGTGACGGTTTTTGCCCTGGGTTCCTATTTCTTTCATCTGACAACACTGACATGGATCATGTCGAAGACCGCAGGCGTGCTTGTGACGGTTGTTGTGATCGTTTTTCAGCCTGAGCTCAGACGTGCATTGGAACAGCTGGGAAGGAAGAATATTATCTTTTCTATTTTCGGTCCGGCAACGGTGCGCGCAGAGGAGGACAGGAGAAGTCTGGACAAGATCAATTCTGAAATTGTACGTGCCGTATATGAGATGGGCAAGGTCAAAACCGGTGCGCTGATTGTTATGGAGAAGCAGGTGATACTCAATGAATACGAGCGTACGGGTATTCCCATTGATGCACAGATATCCAGTCAGCTGCTGATGAATATTTTTGAACATAATACACCGCTCCATGATGGTGCGGTATTCATAAGGAACCAGCGAATTGTAGCGGCGACCTGTTATCTGCCGCTGAGTGACAATATGGAACTTAGCAAGGAGTTGGGAACAAGACATCGTGCCGGCGTTGGTATCAGTGAAGTCTCCGATAGTCTGACAATCATTGTTTCGGAAGAAACCGGTGCTGTTTCAATTGCGGAAGGCGGATCGCTGAAGCGGGATATTGGACAGGATGAATTGAAGAAGAAACTTTCAGAGATTACACAGGGAATAGAAGAAGGCAAACGTAAAAAGCTGATGGGAAGGATTAAGAATGAGAGAAAGACTGACGCATAATTTTGGTTTGAAACTTCTGTCATTGGCTCTTGCAATTCTGGTATGGATTGTCGTTTTAAGTATTGAAGATCCGGTGTATACCCGTGAATTTTCAGATATCAGCGTGACGGAAGTGAATGGAGATCAGATCACGGAAGCAGGTAAGGCCTACAGCTATGTGGGCGGCAATACAGTCAGTGTCAAGGTCAAAGGAAAGACATCGGTGGTCAACCGGTTGTCGAAGGATGATCTTCTGGCAGTGGCAGATCTTTCCACACTGTCGATTACAGGTGCGGTCATGGTGGATGTCTCTTGTCCGAAATATCCAAGTCTTGAGATCACACCAATCGGAAGCAGCACAGTACTCAAGGTTGAGATAGAAGATCTGGTTGAGAAGTCGTTAAATGTCAAAGTGAATACGAATGGCAAGGTTTCTGAGGGCTATTATATCGGTCAGGGTGTGGCAACGCCGAATATGGTTACAGTATCCGGTCCTGAGTCGGTGGTCAATAAGATTAACGAGGCCAGTGTCAATGTCAGCATAGGCAGCGGAAATACAACGGATGTGACGACGAATACGACGCTGAAGCTGCTGGATCAGAGCGAGGGTGAGGTATCGAGTTCTACATTGAATATTTCACAGACCGATATCAGCGTCACTGTGCCGATCTATGAGACGAAGACAGTGCCGGTGAATTTTGGTGTAACAGGACAGGTGGCGCATGGATACAAGATGGTTTCGGCAGCCTATGAACCGAAAGAGGTGACTGTTGCCGGAAGAAAGGAAGATCTGGACAAGATCAGTCAGGTAACACTGAAGGATTATGATATTTCAGGCAAGAACAGCAAGGTGGAAGATTCCATATCGATTGTACAGAATCTTGCCGAGCAGCTTCCGGATGGTGTTGTATTTACGGATAAGGAAGCAACAGTTGCATTGGTTGTGGATATTCAGCAGATTACAGAGACATCCTTTGAATTGCCGTTGAGCAAGATATCACTGAAGGGCAGTAATACAGCCTATACTTATCAAAAGAGCGGAACAGGGTCTTCTGATAAGGCAGTAACATTGAAAGTTAAAGGAATATCCAGTGAGATTAACAGTCTGACAACAGATAATTTGACAGCGCTGATCGATGTGAGCAATTATGGTGAGGGAGAATATGACCTGCCGCTGACGGTTATCTTTGATGATAATTTGGAACTGGCCGCAGATGCATATGTACATGTGGTGATTTCTAAGACCAGTGATGAATAGAAAATAGGATATTGAGGGAGGCACTGAAGATGGTAAGTGTAGAACTGCAGCTTCAAAACCCGTCGGGACTTCATCTGAGACCTGCAGGTATTCTGTGTAAAGCCGCAACAAAATTTCAATCGCACATTACAATAACGACAGCAGACGGAACAGAGGCAAATGCCAAAAGTGTACTGAGTGTTCTGTCAGCCTGCGTCAAATCAGGGGATAGGATAACGCTGTCCTGTGACGGCAGCGATGAAAACGCAGCCCTGAAAGAACTGGAACTGGTTATCAGAGAACGACTTGAGGAACTATAAATCCGTAAGCGGAAATCCCATACGCATCGGTGTAGGAATAGAAATGATCGGGTCATCTATCATTTGAATAAAAATACATATTGTATTGAGCAAATAGTACTCGGATAGGAGAGGCCGAATAAAATGTTCAGTCACAGGTGCTTCAGCACTTATCGAAGCGGAGCAGCCTGGGATGAACATTTTATTTGGCCTCTCTTTGTGAATATCCGGGCGGCACACCGCATTTTTATACACAGAATATTGACAGATGCACTTTTTTTTGCTAAAGTAATGTTTAGACGAAGTTCGTCTGGAAATAGATTGAAAAGGAATGAAAGACATGGGGTTAGTATTTTAAGTCCGACATTGTTTAAGTTAATTGTATATGGAGTGGTCCTTCGACTCCGTCACTCATAGATCGTAAGATAACTAACGGAGATGCAGCAGAAAGGTCCGCAGATAGTTAAAGCTGATGGAATTCCTTGGCTTTATTTTCATGCGCAAATACAGTGATTAACGGAGGAATATAAAATGTTAAATTATAAGAGATATAAGAGAGTACCTGTAGTTCATTATCCGGAGAGACAGTGGCCGGACAAAGAGATCCAGAAGGCACCGATCTGGTGCAGTGTCGATCTGCGAGACGGCAATCAGGCACTGATTGAGCCAATGGTTGTTGAAGAGAAGATTGAATTTTTCAATTTGCTTGTGAAACTGGGATTCAAGGAAATCGAAGTTGGTTTCCCGGCAGCTTCTCAGATTGAATATGATTTTCTGAGAACACTGGTTGAGAGAAATCTGATTCCTGATGATGTCAAGGTTCAGGTCCTGATCCAGTGCAGAGAGCATCTGATCAAGAGAACATTTGAAGCTATTCAGGGATGCAAGAATGTCATTATCCATATTTACAATTCCACATCCACACTGCAGAGAGATGTGGTATTTAATATGGATCGTGAAGAGATCAAGCAGATTGCAGTTGATGGTACGAAGATGGTGAAGAAGTATATGGAAGGTTTTGACGGCAATATCCAGCTTCAGTATTCACCGGAGAGCTTTACAGGTACAGAGCTTGATTTTGCGCTGGATATCTGTGAGGCAGTCAAGGAAGTATGGCAGCCGACTGTGGAGAATCCGATCATCTTCAATCTGCCTGCAACAGTTGAGATGACGACGCCGAATGTCTATGCAGACCAGATTGAATGGATGTCCAGACATTTTACAGATCGTGACAAGATTGTGCTGAGTATTCATCCGCATAACGACAGAGGCTGCGGTGTGGCTGCTTCTGAACTGGCATTGCTGGCCGGTGCAGATAGAATTGAAGGCACATTATTTGGAAACGGTGAACGTACAGGTAATGTCGATGTTCTGAACATTGCTTACAATATGTTTTCACAGGGCATTAATCCGGAACTGGATATTGAGAATGTCAATGAGATTATAGATGTATATGAGAGATGTACCAAGATGGATATTGATCCGCGTCATCCATATGCAGGCAAGCTGGTCTTCACAGCATTCTCGGGTTCCCATCAGGATGCCATCAACAAGGGACTTCATGCGATGGAACAGAGAAATTCCGAGTATTGGGAAGTTCCATATCTGCCGATCGACCCGTCAGATCTTGGAAGAGAGTACGAACCGATCGTTCGTATCAACAGTCAGTCCGGAAAGGGCGGCGTAGCCTTTGTTATGGATCATTACTATGGTTTCAAACTGCCGAAGGTGATGCACAAAGAGCTGGCTGATGAGATTCAGTTACTTTCTGAGCGTCAGGGTGAAGTATCACCGTCACAGATCATGGACAAGTTCAGAGAGATGTATATCAATGCAAAATATCCGTTGCATTTCAAGAAGATGCGCGCAGAAGATATTTCCGAGACAACAGAAGGCTACGATACAAAGGTTGTTCTGACTTATACATTCAAGGATGAGTTAAAGACCATCGAAGGTTTCGGCAACGGACCAATTGATGCTGTTAAGCATGCACTGTGCAACCAGGGTGGTTTCAATACCAAACTGACAATGTACGAGGAGCATGCATTGACAACCGGTTCCGATTCTCAGGCTGCATCCTATATTGAACTGATGAATTCAGAAACAGGGGAGAAAGCTTTCGGTGTTGGTATCAGTTCCAACATCACACGTTCCTCTGTAAGAGCGATTTTCAGCGCAATGAACAGACTGTTCTTCAGAAAGAAATAAAGCACTGCAGTCATGGAGGCTGCCGTCATATAACCGGTGACGGCAGCCTTTTTATGCGGTTATTTTGTGACAAAAAATTAAATTTTTGTTACAAAATAACTTTAAAAGTGTTAAAGAGTGTGATAGAATAGTACCAGTTAGTGTGATACAAATTGAAATAAAACGATATGTATCGGTGGAAATACATAACAGAGAAGGACGGAAAGGCAAGTGAGTATAAAACGTATGAAGAAGAAGCTATTAGCAATGTTGATGATTATGTTGATGTGTATCCCATTATCAGGAACTGTCACTGCGAATGCAGCCAGTTCTGATTATCGGTCCTGGGCACAGTGGGATTCGGAATGGGGAAGCATTCATTTAGGCAAGAGCCAGTATACCATGAAGTCATCAGGATGTCTGGTTACAGCTATTGCAATGTTGATTTGTCATACAGGCAGTGCAGATGCATCCTCCTTTAATCCGGGAACATTGGTTACCTACTTGAATAACAACGGCGGTTTTACATCAGATGGTTCTTTGTATTGGGGCAAGGTAGGCGGCGCTACAGACAACTTTACGCTGTATAACAGCCGCGTGAGCCTGGCGAATATGACAAAGGCACAGAAGATCGCCAAGATGGCGGAATATGTCAATAACGGCTACGGTGTTATTGTTTCTGTCAGAAACGGCGGACACTGGGTAGCTGTTGACAGAATTGAAGGCAGCACAGTCTATATGCTGGATCCGGGTGACAGTAATACAGATCTTTTTGCAACATACAGTGAATCCGGTGTGGATCGTCTGGCTATCTATAAAGGCAAGAATGCAGGCGGTACAGTTTCAGGGAATCCGGGCAATACAGACAATACAACGACGCCTGACAAAGTGATCGGAACAGGCACTGTGAATTGTTCCAGCTTATATGTCCGAAGCGGAGCTGGCACGAATAACAGCATTGTTACAGCCATCAGCAAGAATACCAGTGTAGACATCCTTGGTGAAGCTAACGACAGCAAGGGAACGAAATGGTATCAAGTGAAGGTAGGCGGCAGAACAGGTTATGTCTGTGCCGATTACATTACAGTCAAGAATTCCGGTTCTAATAATAATAATAACAACAGCAATAATACACAAACTGCATCCGGCAGCGGCGTTGTGAACTGTTCAGCACTGAATGTTCGAAGCAGCGCGGGTACAGGAAGCAGTGTGGTGACAACCATATCCAGAAACCAGGCGGTTACAATTACAGGAACAGCTAAGGACAGCAGCGGCAGTAAGTGGTATGCGGTGTCATTCACGAAGAGCGGTAAGAGCTATAAGGGTTATGTTTTTGCACAGTATATTACATTAAAGAGTGATAACAGCAGCAATGACAGTAATAACAATGATAGTAATTCTGATAACGGCACACCGGCAACATCTATTCCGGCAGTTGTTAACTGCGGTGCATTGAATATGCGTTCAGGTGCCGGCACGAATTATTCAGTCGTGACAACACTGACAAAGAATACAGCCGTAACGATTACTGGAGAAGCAAAGGACAGCAGCGGCACATTGTGGTATAAGATCACTGCAGGCAGTAAGACTGGCTATGTGCATTCTTCTTATCTGACGAAGAAGAACGCAGGTGGCAACAGCAGCAATAACAGCAACTCAGATACTTCAACAGATGTATCCGGACAGACAATGAAGGTTGCGTATGATGCGGTCAATGTTCGAAGTGGAGCCGGTACATCTAAGGGCGTTGTGACGGTTGTCTACCAGAATGAGAAGGTAACTGTCGTAGGTCAGGATAAGGATGGCAGCGGCAATGTCTGGTATAAGATCAAGACAGCATCCGGCAAGACCGGTTATATCCGCTCTGACCTTCTAAAGGCTGACAGCTCAAACAGCAGCGATACAAAGGGTGACAGCAATAATTCAAATTCAGGAACAGAATCAGATCTGAATGGACAGAAGATGCAGGTAAATTATGACGGTGTCAATATGCGAAGCGGAGCCGGTACATCCAAGGGTGTTATTGAAGTCATTTATCTTGAGGATACATTGACGGTTGTAGGTCAGGATAAGGACAGCAGCGGCAATATCTGGTATAAGGTCAAGGCAAAGTCCGGCAATACCGGTTATATCCGTTCTGATATGCTGAAGCAGGCCTCCTCATCAGGCAGCACAGCATCATCCGATCAGACATCGGACAGTACACCGACAAGCGGTCGTGTTGTTGATGGATGGCTGAATGTTCGAAGCGGAGCCGGTACATCCAACAAAGTACTGGTTGTTATTTCCGAAGGGACCAAAGTGACGATCAGTGAATCTGTCAAGGACGGCAGCGGAAGTCTCTGGTATCATATTACAGTGAACTATGGCGGTGTGAATTATGACGGCTATGTTTCATCTCAGTATATCAGCAAGTAATCGGCTGATCTAACAACGAAATACATAATTTGGCAAAACCTGTGGTAAATCGTGTCTTTACCACAGGTTTTGATTGTTATTTTTGAAAAATCAGATTATAATGAAATATATTGTAGTCTAAGGAGAAAAGATTGTGGAAAATAGAGAACAATATAAACGCTTAATTATGTTTTTTGCTTCTGCACTGATTCTGCTTGTTCAAGTGGTGATATTCTACTATATCTGGCATCGCTACTATAACTACAGATCAGTTATCGGAGCATTATACTGGCGCCGAGGCAACTGGGCATTGATGGGAGTGTATGCTTTTATCAATTTCTTCTTTTCAAAAATTTTTGGTGCCTATAAGGTTGGTTATCTGAAAGTCTCAGATGTTATTGCGTCCCAGATCCTTGCCGTTTTATGCTGCAATGGCGTGACTTATATGCAGCTGGCGCTGATTGGCCGTTGGCGTTTTTCGGCTTATCTGGAACCTATCATGCAGATGACCCTTTATGATGTTGTCGCTGTTATTGCATGGGTGATCTTCATGCGATGGATTTATGCGAAGATTTATCCGCCGAGACAGATGCTGCTTGTTTATGGTGATATCAATCC
>Ga0129311_1000652_pt1 | contig 28647 bp, 30 predicted proteins | sample Go1ome_FD_94435 | JGI IMG/M metagenome (GOLD analysis project Ga0129311, IMG submission 94435) | Western lowland gorrila individual fecal microbial communities from Wisconsin, USA - Go1022B metagenome | ecosystem: Host-associated > Mammals > Digestive system > Large intestine > Fecal | place...
AACATGATAGGTAGGCGGCTGGGTGCTTTTATCTCTTTTCAGAGCAAAATCCACATCGTATTTTCGTGCGGTTTTCAGGAAATCACCGATATTCCGGTCTGAAACCTCAATGCTGTCGAGCTTTGACGGGGACTTTTCCTGCAACTGCTTGTAGGTCATTCGTCCCTTTTTCTCTGCCTTGCCCGACAAAAACTCCTGCAATGCGGATTTCAGCACATCAGCGGTCATTTTCTCCACCTTGATCGAAATGTCGATGGTTTTCTTCGCACCGCTTTCGTAGTCGGACGGCATTACGCATCACCGCCTTCGTCTGCGGTCGGCATCTCAAAAGTGGAAAACGCTTCACTCTGGAGCCAGCGGATAATATCTGCCTTAGCGTTCATCGCAGACTTTTCGTCATTGAAGAAACCGAGCAGGATAGCATCGGAATTCTTGTTCATACCGACCACGCCGAGAAGATTGTAGCCAATGATGTTCTCATCATCGTCAAGCTCCTCATCGACATAGATTGCAAGCAGGTTGTTGTAGTTGACAACATTACCGTCCTGCGTGATAATGGACTTAGCTATGATTTTTCACTCCTCTCCGTAACAGCTCATAGAGCCTGTTGTGATATTCCTCCTGAAGCTCATCAAAAGAAGAAAACACGGTGTCAAGTGTATTTTTGTCTATCCTGTCACCGAGCATATCCATGACGATTGCTTCAAATTCGCTGTGAAAGCTGTAAAACAGGTCGTTTACAGACTTTCAAGCGGCTTCGGAGTCTGAGTCCTGCTTCTCAGGGTTCGGATTGAAATATCCGGTCTTGAGATACACAAGCCTGTCGGGGCAGTAATAGCGATGCTGATCGCCTTTACCACAGGGGATCGCATAACCGAAGTCAACAGCTCCGGCAATAAGCCCCTTTTTCAGCGTAGCAATGCCGATACCGCTTGCCTGAGAGATTTCAGACAACGATACATTCCTGCCTGTAAATGCAGGAGTTACCGCCACATTCTTCTTTGCAGCCATAGAAACACCTCCTTTCTCGGTCAGACAGCCATACCATAACCGAGATCACGCCTGATCTGTTCGTCAATGTTACGGCTCTCACAACCTTCGTTGAAATGATATGTCAGAACCTCGTTGTAGAGGGAACTGATGAAATATCTGCGGAAATCCTTGATATTATCGACCTTTGCCATATTTTCAAGGACATTCTCTACCATGTAGATATTGGCTTTGAGCATCTTTGACCGAATAACTGCTCTGGGGAATGCCTGACCTCTGAGTGTGGTATATGGCAGAGGGGAACATATTTCGTCAACGATAAATCCGACAATTTCGTCAGCTTCTGCATAACCGTCACGACCGTCTTGACAGAGCCAGTCACCAAGATGCCAGTAGTCGAGATTATCTCTGACAACTTCTGTGAAATACTCTACTTCTTCTGCGTTATATCCGTCAGTCACTCTCTCAGCAGATTTTTCAACACTCGGAATGTTGAAAGTTGGCTTTGTCGCCGGAGGAATGATAGAGGATTTATCACACAGTAATTGATTTTTCTGTTTTGTATTGTTGTTATTATATTGTCCCTGAATTTCAGACAGCGGAGTTTCAGCAGGCGGAGTGTCCAGATACGGGTTTTCCACCTTCTGTTTTTCAGCCGATGAAGAAACAACGGCTTTCGCCTTGCCGCCCTCACGGATCGTAATAGCCTTGCGTCTGGTCTCAGCTTCAAGTTCGTCTGCTTCTTCCTTGCTGACAGGAACATCGAAAAAGCTGTAAACATATTCAAAATGATTGTTTACGCTCTCGTTAGACAGGAGCTTAGTGCGAACAAGGTAGCCCTTATCAATGAGCTTGTTCACAGCGTTATGCACGGCAGTCTTGCCCTCTTTGCAGATTGCTTTCAGTCCTGACATAGAGAAATTCCAACTATTCGGCAGAGAAAGAACTTTCAGCATAAAGCCGATCAGTTTGTTTCTGATCTTATTGGTTCTGAGGAGCTTTGCACTGATAATAGTGAAATTGCTGTCCTTCTTCACACGGTTCAGGGTAGCGTTATCTACTGTAAATGTCTCCATTTCAATGTCATACTTCGGGATAGAATCGTCCAGTTCCGAGTATTCATAGAAGTCATAGAGATAACTGATCCTGCCCGTAGGGGACTCGTTTGGCATCAGCAAGGTCTTTTTGACATATCCCCACTGTTCCAGTTCAGCAAGCTGGGACTTGATCGCTGTTTCACCGTCCTCACAGATAGCCACAAGTCCGGCAATCGTGAAATTCCATGTAGGCGGAAGGTCATTGATCTTGCCGAGCAAACCTATCGAATCGCAGCCGATATTGGTTGACCGCACGAAGCAATTGCTCAGAACGGCATAACCGCCTGACCTATGTACTCGGCAGATCGTATCTGGTATTGTTTTTTTTACTTTTGTTTTCTTGTCCATTTCTCTCACCTCTGCTTACGCTCCGTACACAAATTCCATGTTGGATATTCGCAGCTTGTTGACCGCATAGACATGACCATACGGCTTCTGCACTACAAGGAGGAAACCTCTCTTGCAAAGCTCATACACAGCGGTACGAAGCTCATCGAAGGTGAACTGTGAAAGCTCACTGTAACGGCGAAGCTCATCGACCGTAACGTAGTCAAAGTCTGAATGGTTGAGCATAGCCGTCAGTAGTTCATTACAGGCTTTGGCTTCAAAGTTGTAATTGAGCAGACTGATCTCAGTAGGGTTCGGCATAGAAAGACCTCCTTGACATAGTTCATCTGAAATAAAAAAAGCTCCTCAGCGACCTGTTTTCATACAGGCTCAGTGAGAAGCGATGTGCAATATTCAATTTTTAGGCATAAAAATAGCGGACAGCGCTTCTGTTATGAAACACCGTCCGCTATTTTCCATTATTCAGTTTGCTTTGTCAACAGGCTTTCTACCGTTTTAAGGTTGTTTTCGGCTTCTACCAAGTTTCTACCAACTTTTTTACCGTTGGCTTTCTACCAAGTTTCTACCAAAAATCTTCAAAATGCTTAAATTTTCAGAACAGCGCTGTTACGCTGTTTTTGAGCTTTCTACCATCAAAAAGCCCCGTGGAATCGAAATTTTTGTGTGACTCAGTGTGACTCGGTGGTACTCAGTGTGAAATTGGTTTGGTTATATCATATAATGTCGGAAAATGTTAGTGTTTTTAACTAAAAAAATTAACTATTGCAAAATTATAAAAAAATGCATATAATAGATTGTGAGGTGTAAAAATGTTAGTTAAAGATATTTTAAGAGTAACAAAAGGAAAGTTAATAATAGGAAATGAAAACGAGAGATTAGAAAATTTTTCAAAAGATACAAGACAAATTAATGAAGGAGATACATATTTAGGAATAAAAGGTGAAAAATTTGACGGGAATGTATTTTGGAAAGATGCTTTAAAAAATGGAGCGAAAGCTGTTATAGTACAAGGAGTGGATTTTCAAAGTGAAGATTTAAGCGCATTTAATAAAAAAATTATTATAAAAGTTGAGAACACAATGCAAGCTTTATATAAAATAGCGGAATTTAAAAGAAGTCAATATAATATTCCAGTAATTGGAATAACAGGAAGCGTTGGAAAAACAAGTACAAAAGATATAATTGCAAATGTAGTTGCACAAAAATACAAAACATTAAAAACACAAGGAAATAACAATAATAATATTGGACTTCCATTTACAATTCTAAAATTAAAAGATGAAGAAGCAATGGTGTTAGAAATGGGAATGAACCATTTTGGAGAAATAAGTTTACTTAGCAATATTGCAAAACCAACTATAGCAGTAATTACAAATATTGGTACATCACACATTGGAAATTTGGGCTCAAGAGAAAATATTTTAAAAGCAAAGCTTGAAATATTAGAAGGAATGGAAAATCCAAATCTTGTTATAAATAATGACAATGATATGCTACACAATTATTATGAAAAAAATCCACAAAATATAAATACATTTGGAATTCAAAATAAAAGTGATATTATAGCAAAAAATATCAAATTAAATGAAAATAGCAGTACATTTACCTGTATTTGCAATAATGAGGAATTAGAAATTACGGTGCCAGTTGGTGGAGAACATTTTGTTTTAAATGCTTTATGTGCATGTAAAATAGGGGAATTACTAGGAATAGAAAATTCTAAAATAAAAGCAGGTATTGAAAGCTTTGAACTTACAAATAAAAGAATGGATATAAAAACACTAGAAAATGGAATAACAATAATAAATGATAGTTACAATGCAAGTTTTGAATCTATGCAAGCATCTTTAAATTATTTAGCAAATTTAAGTAATCCTAGAAAAATTGCTTTTTTAGGTGATATGTTAGAACTTGGAGAATTTTCAAAAGAATTGCATGAAAAGGTTGGAAAAGTCGTTGCCAAAAATAATATAGATATATTAATATGTGCAGGGCAAAATGCAAAATATATTTATAATGGGGCAGTAGAAGCGGGAAAAACTGAAAATGTACATCATTTTGAAGATAAACAAGATGCGTTTGAATTTTTAAAAAGTATAATACAACCAAACGATGCTATTATTTTTAAAGCTTCAAATGGTATGAGATTTTTTGATTTGGTAGAAAAATTAAACTAATAAAAGTGTTAAAAGGAGAAAAAATATGGAAGAAGAAAAAATAGTAAAACAAAATAATAAATCTAAAATTGAACAAAAAAGATGTCCTGATTGCGGATCAGGAGACATACAATTAAATCCAATCACAGGAAAATTAAGGTGTAATTATTGTAAACATGAATTTGAACCAGAAAAAGTTGAAGGATTCATTGAAAACATTAATGAATTAAAAGGAACAGTAATAGGAGCTGGAGCTCAAAACATACAAGAAATGCCCAATAGTATTATAACTTGCAAATGTTCAGGATGTGGGGCAGAAATTACACTTAATACAAACGAATTAGCATTTACAAAATGCCATTGGTGCCATACGGGATTATCATTAAATGACCAAGTTCCAAGTGGAATTGTGCCTGATGCTATTTTACCATTTAAGGTAAGCAAAGAAGAAGCATTTGAGGATATGAAAAAATTAGTAGAAAAGAAAAGTCTTTTTGCAAAGGAAGATTTCAAAAATAATTTTAAAATAGAAAATTTAAGAGGAGTGTATTTACCATACATGATGCTTGATGTTAATGGACATGCTGTATTTAAAGGGATAGGTGGCAAAATAGTAAATACACATACACATACTTATACAAGACAACGAAAAACTTATGGAAGAGATAGAGAGGTTACTTATGAAAAATATGATTGTGAAAGAGAAGAATATGATATAGACTTATATAATACAGAGCGTGAATTTGACATACAAATAAAGAATTTGTTAGAAACGACAGATTCAAAACAATTAAATTGGAAAAAAGTAGAGAAACCAGATAGAGCAAACTTTGTATTAACTACCCTAATGCCATTTGATGTTGCAAATTGTGTTAAATGGGATGCAAACTATTTAAACGGATATTCTTTAGAAAAAAGGGATACTAATATTGGCGATATATCAGATAATATGAAATTAAAGGCCAAAGATGTAGCAAGGCATAAGATTAACAAAGATTTAGATTATAATGCTGGTATTAATTGGAAAAAAGAAGAATTTGATATAAATGGGCAACAATGGAAAGCAGTATATTTACCAGTTTGGATATACTCATATGTTCAAGAAACTAAAAAAGGGCCATATACATATTTTATTGCTGAAAATGCCCGTACCAAAGAAATGAATTATACAATACCATTAAATCTATTAAGATTTATAATATTTACATTAATTTGTTTTGCTTTGCCTATATTGGTAATAGCATGGATTGGCATGTTACTTTCTTATAATCATTTTGATGAGAGAAATAGACATGAAAAAGATACAAAAACTAAAATAACCAATATAAATAGAAAAGATGAATTTATAAAGCATAAGAAACGACAAAATAGTAATGTTATAAAAAATGCTAATAATAAAAGAATAGAAGGGGATAATTAAAAAAAATCGGCTTAGCCGATTTTTTTTTACAATTAAACTTAAATAGTTAAAGTGTTTGCAACTTCATCCAAACAAGATATTAATTTATTCTCTAAATTAGTGCCTTTTACTTCACTTGGATAAAATAATAATACTATATCATAATCATAAGAATCTGTAGAGTCGCTTCTTAATACATAAAAATATTCTGTATAACCAGATACTGATAATTTAACTTTAAATAAATATTTTCCATCAGGAAAATCAGTGAATTGTTCAACATCTGATACTGTTTTGCTTGAAATATATTCTTCAATACAATCAGCAATTTCATCAAAATCGCCTACTCCTTCAAGTAATGAAATAGTTATATCATCTCTTAAACCAAGATGTTCTGCAGTATATTTTAATGAAATAGTTGAACTTGCATATCCACCAAATTCAGTAAAATCACTTGAAATCATAAATTGAGCATTTTTTTCGTGTAAATAAGTTTGTACTGCTACAGCAGGGAGAGGAGCTGGTGGATTATTAAATCTTTCGTCCTCCATTGATTCTGTATTATTTTGTGATTGGCTTATTTTTTCTTGCCCATCCTTAATAGCTTTTTTTGTTTCATTAATTATACCTTTTGCGCTATTTATTAAATCATCAAAAAGTCCCATGATATTTCCTCCTTAAAATTCAGTTTAATAAATTATAATAAAAAGAATAATAAAAGTAAAGAGTTATAATTCAAAAAAACAAAATAATTTTTAAACGAAAAATGTAACATATATATGAGATTTTAAAATAAAATATCTCTAAAAATATTCAATAAAATCAATAAAAACTATGGATTTTTTTAAAATATATGTTATAATAACTTTAACAAAAACGGAAGCAAAAAATTCCTTAGGGAGGATGTTAAATGGTTTTTAAGGATTATTATAAAATATTAGATTTAGAAACAAGCCGAGTTTCCATAGATGAAATTAAGGCTGCATATAGATTACAAGCAAAAAAATATCATCCAGATGTTAATGTTGGAAATAAATTAGCAGAAGAAAGAATAAAAGACATAAATGAGGCATATAGAATACTATCAGTTCCAGCACAAAAAAGAAAGTATGATAGAATATGGAATAACAATGTAGGTAGAACAAAACTAGGACAAAATAAAATGGATAGAGGCTATATTTTTAACATGTTTTTAGGAAATGTAGAAAAGGAAAAGGAAAAACCACAAATAAAAACACCTATAAAAGGAGAAAATATAGAAACAAAAATAGAAGCTTCGCTTTCAGATACCTTCTTTGGAAAAGAAAAAATAGTAATTTTGAAAAATGCAGAGGGCAGAGATAAATCTTATACAATCAAGCTACCTGAGGGAATTAGAAATGGCGAAAAAATAAGATTAATTGGCCAAGGAAAAGAAGGCAAAAATGGAGGAAAAAATGGAGACTTGTTAATTGAAATTAATGTAAAAGAAGATTCAAAATTTCAATTAAAAGGCTATGATTTGTACACAAAATTACCTATTTCACCATGGGAAGCAATTTTAGGTGCAAAAATAGAAATACCAACTATAGACGAGAATACAGTGGTGTATATACCACAAGGAATACAAACTGGAGAGCAAATAAAAATACCACAAAAAGGATTTAAAAATGCACAAGGAGAAAGAGGAGATTTATTTGCAGAAGTTAAAATAATGATACCTTCAAAAATTACAAAAGATGAAGAAGAATTGTACGAAAAATTAAAAAATTTGTCCACATTTAATCCTAGAATAAACTAAATATATATTCTGGGAGTGGTCAAGTGGGGACCGTCCCACAGTTCTTAGAGGCTTGTCATCTTAGAACTGCGTGGATGGGGAGACCCGGAAGAATATATATTTAGTTAAAATTTATGATTCAATTATGTTGACAAATCTTGCTAATTGCAGTATAATAATGATTAGTGAGATAACGAAAGATAAGCTATGTTTGAATCATAGGAATGAGGTGGAAAATATATGGATAATATGCAATCGAAACACTTTAGCATAACAGATCCACAAGGAGTAAATACAGTAATATATCAAGTAAATAAAACCGAAAAAGAATTTTTAGATAGTGCACCTAAATATACAGTAGAAAGACTAGATCATACAGAAGAATTAAGGGGTAACCTAAATAAAAAGACTTTTTATGTTGATAATCCACAAAAAGATGGAAACCAATTAGTCATTTTATCATTTGCAAATGATAAGGTGGTTATTAATTCTGGTTTATTGATAAATGATGAGGTTAGAATTACTAAAAGGCCAACACCATTTAAGTTTAATACATTATACTCAGAAGAAGAATTAGAATATAAAGATTTTGATTACACGCCAAATTTAAAAAGGTCAATTTCAATTATAGATCCAGAAACGACAGAAGAAGTAAAACCTACACTTTATTTTGATGAAAAAACAAATGAGGTAAAGGGAAAATGCAAATTAAAACCATATAAATCTTATTTCGCATTCGAAATAAGAGAAGGAAAATAAGGAGGAAGTTGTAATATGGTAATGGGCAAGAATGTAAAAACAAGACCAGCAGGTAAAAATGATAAAGTGGATATAGATGTTATATCTTTAGTGCAAATTGTAGAAAAGGAAACAGAAAAAGTAAAATCTAATAATACAAAAACTGTTGTAACAAATTCTGCAAAAATACAAGGAATATTAAGTACAGATTTAGACTTAGGAGTTGTTATTAAAGCAGAAAATGGTGGAAGACCTGGACAATCAAGATAAGAAAAGATTTAAATACATATAAACTCACAAAAGAGTAGGTGAAATCTATGAAATTTAAAGAAACATTCAAAAAGAATAAAGTATTTTTTATAATTGCAATAATACTATGGTTAGTTGTAACCATAGTATTTATCATGCCTTTAGCTTTTTCAATATTTAGTGCAACATATAAAGGAAATGGATTTGATACCAAAGTATTTTATAAAGCACTTGAATTAAAATTATTCAAATTTGATCCATTTGGAGCATTAGGACTAACATTTAGTCATGGCGGAGCAGGAACATTTTTTACAATAGAACTAATATATACAATAATTCATACAGTTATATGCTTTATAGGCTATAAAAAATCAAAACCAAAACATGAATATTATAATATAGAACATGGTTCAAGTGATTGGAGCAAGAACGGAGAACAATATCAAATATTAAATAAAAAAGAGGGAATAATACTTGCAGAAAATAATTATTTACCAGTAGATAAGCGTGGTAACGTAAACGTTCTAGTAGTTGGACGGTTCAGGTTCTGGTAAATCTGCATCATATTCAATTCCAAATGCTTATCAATGCTTAGGTTCTTATGTATTTACAGACCCTAAGGGAGAACTATATGATAGAACAGCAGGATATTTGAGAAATAAAGGATACGACATAAAAGTATTGAATTTAGTAAGACCACAATATAGTGATGGATACAACCCATTAATGCATATAAATTCGGAAATAGATGTAGACGTTATAGCAAATACAATAGTAAAAGGACAAAAAACAGATGGTGGAGGATCAGACCCATTCTGGGATGACTCTGCGGAAATGCTGTTAAAGGCTTTAATTTATTATTTATTAGCCAAAAGACCACCAGAAGAACAAAACTTAGCAAGCTGTGCAGAATTAGTTAGAGCAGCAAACACAAATGGTGGAAGTAACTTATTAACAGAATTAATTAGTGAATTACCATATGACCACCCAGCAAGAATGAACTATAAATCAATTGAAATCGCGCCAGAAAAAACATACAGTTCAATTTTGAGTACATTACAATCAAAATTAGGTAAATTTGACTCAAAAGAAATTGCTGAATTGACATCAACAGATACAATAAATTTTGAAGAAATAGGAAGCAGAAAAACGGCAGTTTATGTAATATCATCAGATACTCATACAGCATACGATTTCTTGCTAACAATATTCTTCTCTCAAATGATACAACAATTATATGATTATGCAGACCAAAATGGAGGAAAATTAAAAGAGAGAACATTTTTCATATTAGATGAGTTTGCAAACATTGGTAAAATACCAGACTTTGATAAAAAGATATCAACATCAAGAAGTAGAAATATATCATTTAGTGTTATTTTACAAAACGTAGACCAGTTAGAAGCAGTATATGAAAAATCTTATGAAACAATAATGGGTAACTGCGATACACATGTATTTTTAGGAAGTAACTCATTTAAAACATTGGAATACTTCTCTAAACAATTAGGAGAAAAAACAATAGATAGAGATAGTATTTCAGTTAGTAGAGATAAACAAAGACACAAAACAGGAACAAGCACATCAGACCAAGTAATGGCAAGAGCATTGATGACACCAGATGAATTGCGTAGATTAGACGTAGATCAATGTATAATATTTGTTAAAGGAATAAGACCTGTAAAAGCAGATAAATTTTACTATTTCAAACATCCAATGGCAAAAGAATTAAAAGAGCTTGAAATAAGCCATAATGATATCGGAGAAATTCAAAGAGGAAATTGGAGAAAATTCAATCCATATAATCCTTATATTGAAGAAGACGAAAAAGGTGAACAACAAAACAATTTAAAAGTAGAATCATTAGACGATTTATTTGAAGACATAGATATGGATGATGAACCAAAAAAAGAATTTGCAAAACAAACAGCAGGTGGAGAAAATAGAGACACAACAATATCAAGCCTTATGGAAGAAAAAAGCCAAAACAATGCACCAATATTACCACAAATAGAAGAAGACGATAATGACACATATGATCTACAAAAAGAATTAGAAGCAAAATTTGATGAATTATTTGGACCATTAGATGACGATGAATAAAAATAAAAAAGCAATAGAAAAAGCGAAACAAAATTCGCTTTTTCTATTGCTTTTTTAAAATTTTTGATATAAAATATAAAAAAATTAATTTTAGAATTAATTGTTGGAACAGAATTGTTCTTTTTACAAGGCAAACGAGCAATAAAACCGGAGGTGTACAAAGGTACATTGAGGATTTTCGAAGCGAAGTTTAATGCAGTAAAAAGCCAATTATGTTACAACAAAAGGAGGAAGCAAATGAAATTTGTACATATAGCCGACCTACACTTCGATAGTCCCTTTGTAAATTTAGCAGATAAAGAAGGTTTAGGAGAAACAAGAAGACTAGAACAAAGAAAAATATTTAAAAAAGTAATAGAATATATAAAAGATAACAACATAAAATACTTATTTATTTCCGGAGATTTATACGAGCACAAATATATTAAAAAAACAACAATAGAATACATAAATAATTTATTTAAAGAAATACCAAATACTTTAATATTTATTTCACCAGGAAATCATGATCCATATTTAAAAAATTCATATTACAATAAATTTAATTGGAATGAAAATGTAAAAATATTCAAAAATAAAATAGAAAAAATAGAAACAGAAAATGCAAACATATATGGATTTGGCTTTGATGATTTTTATTGTACAGATTGTGGAATAGAAAATTTAGAAATTGAGGAAAAAAATAAAATAAATATTTTAGTAATTCACGGAACATTAAATGGTGCAAGTTTAGAAGAAAAACAATACAATTCAATAAAAAGTAAAACACTAGAAGAAAAAGGATTTGATTATGTAGCATTAGGACATATTCACAAATTAGATTATAATACTTACGAAAATCAAAGAATTGTATACCCTGGATCAACAGCATCCCTAGGATTTGATGAATTGGGACAACATGGAATGGTAGTAGGAGAATTAGATAAAGAAAAAATAAAATTAGAATTTATTCCAATAGATGAAACTGAATTTAAAATACAAAATTTAGACATAACACAAATAAATTCAAAAGAAGAACTAATAGAAACAATAAATGAATTAAATATAGAAGAAAACAATTTAATAGAAATTTATTTAACAGGAAAAAGAAATTTTGAAATAGATACTTATGAAATTAAAAAATTCATTACAAATGAAAAAATAATAAAAATAAAAAATAAAACAAAAATAAATTATAATTTAGAAAAAATAGCAGAAGAAAATACATTAAGAGGAATATTTGTTAAAAAAATGTTAGATAAATATAATTTATTAGAAAGTGAAGAAGAAAAAAGTATCTTAGAAAATTCTATTGAAATTGGATTGGAGTCACTCATTTAATTTTTAAAATTATGAATTATGGCTAAATATATATTTAGCATAGGAGGAGAAAATTGAAAATAAATAATTTAAAAATAAATAATTATGGAAAAATAAAAAATAAAGAAATAAATTTTAAAAATAAAATAAATATAATTTATGGAAAAAATGAAGCAGGTAAATCAACTTTATTAAATTTTATTTTTAATTCTTTTTATGGAATTTCCAAAAATAAAAAAGGAAAAATAATATCAGACTACGAAAAATTTAAACCACTGGAAGGAGAAGAATTTTCGGGTAAAATAGAATATGAATTAGATAATAATGAAAAATTCGAAATATATAGAGATTTTAATAAAAAAAATCCAAAAATATTTAATGAAAATTCAGAAGATATTTCTAAACAATTTAATATTGATAAAAAAACAGGAAATGAATTTTTTTATGATCAAACAAAAGTAGATGAAGATTTATTTATTTCTACTGTTGGAATTTTACAAAAAGAAGTTGAATTGGAAAAAAACAATCAGAATTTTTTAGTGCAAAAATTAGCAAACTTAGTTGGGACAGGAGAGGATAATGTTTCTTATAAAAGAGCAATGGACAGAATAAATAAAAAACAATTAGATGAAGTAGGAACAGATAGAACAAGAGAAAAACCAATAAATATACTAAATAAAAAAATAGAAGAACTAGAAAATAAAAAAAATAAATTAGAAGAATATCAAAATAAAAAATATGAAATTGCAGAAGAAGAAAATAATTTATTAAATATTCAAGAAGAATTAAAAAATACAAATAATTATTTTAAAGAAATAAAAATATTTTTAGAAAATGAAAAAATAGAAAAAGAAAAAATAAATATAAAAGAAAATATAGTAAATGAAAATAATATAAAAATAAATAACCTAAAAGAAGAACTAAATGAACAAAAAAATAATGAAAAAATAAAACAAGAAAAAATAAATTCAGAATATAAAAAAATAGAAAAAGAAAAAAATAAAATGAAAAAGAATTTAATTATATCATTTATTTTTTTAATAATAATAAATTTATTAGTTTTATTATTTGTACAAGAAAATTTTAAATATATAATATTAACAACAATTCTAATATATTTAGGAGTTTGGAAAATAATAAAAAATGGCTTAAATAAAAAACAAAAAATAAAAAAAGAAGAATTAAATAAAAATATTGATAATAATTTAGAAATAAAAAATATAGAAAATAAAATAAATTTACTTAATGATAATAATAATAAATTACAAGAAGAAATTATAGGCTTAAATAATAGTTTAAATTATGAAAATAAATTAGAAATAGAAAAAATTAATAATAAATATAAGAATATTTTACAAGAAAATAATTTGATCAAAATAAATAATTTAGAAAAAATAAATTATGAAATTGAAAAAATTCAAACAGAAATAAACTCAAATAATATAGAATTACACAAAATAAAATTAAATAAAGAAAACATCGAACCACAATTAGATAAATTAGCAGAAATAGAAGAAAAAATAAATTATAATAAAAATAATTTAATGGAATTAAATAAATTAAATTTAAGTATAGAAATTACTAAAAAAGTATTAGAAGAAGCTTATAACGAAATGAAAGAAAATATTACACCTAAATTCACAAACAATTTATCTAAAATAATTTCAATAATTACAGAAAATAAATATAATAAAGTAAAATATAACGAAGAAAAAGGAATAATGGTTGAATTACAAAATGGAGATTACATGCCAATAGAGAAATTAAGCACAGGTACAATTGAACAATTATATTTAGCGTTTAGAATTTCTATGATAGATGATTTATCAGAAGAAACATTGCCTTTATTCTTAGACGAAACATTTGCATATTATGATGATGAGCGTTTACAAAATATCTTAGCATTTCTAGCAAAAGAAGCAGAAAAAAGGCAGATATTTATTTTTACATGCAGTAATCGCGAAACTGAAATTTTAAAACAATTAAACCTAGATTATAATTTTATTAATATATAAAGTCATATTATATTAATTTTTAACCCTTGTCGTCGCAACCTTCGATCTTTAAATTATCACAAACTGTCAATTTCTAATAGCTCGATGCTCGCTATAAGAAATTGTATGTTTGTGCTAATTCTGCTGAGGGTTGCTCCAGTTCGCACTCGCCAGAGGCTCGTTTGACGCTTTCGCGGGTTTTAAAATTAATATAATATGACTTTTGGCTTGAAAAATTCAATAAAATGTAGTATAATAGTTTAGTAAATTAAAAAAGAGGAGAATTTTTATGTTTGACAAGTTAGAAGCCGTAGAGAAAAGATACGAAGAAATAACAAAAATGATAAGTGATCCAGAAGTAATTGCCAATCAATCAGAATGGCAAAAATTAATGAAAGAACATGCAAGTATAGAAGAAATTGTTTTAAAATATAGAGAATACAAAAAAACAAAACAAACAATGGAAGAAGCAGAAGAAATGATGCAAGATAAGGAACTTAAAGAATTGGCAGAAGCAGAATTTTATGAAGCGAAAGAACAACTTCCAAAAATAGAAGAAGAATTAAAAATACTTTTAATTCCAAAAGACCCTGATGATGATAAAAACATCATTTGTGAAATTAGAGCAGGAGCTGGTGGAGACGAAGCTGCATTATTTGCAGGAACATTATTCAGAATGTATTCAATGTATGCAGAAAAAAGACGTTGGTCTTTAGAAGTATTAAATGAAAATGAAACAGGTCTTGGAGGATACAAAGAAATAACATTTATGGTATCTGGAAAAGGAGTTTATAGTAGATTAAAATTTGAAAGTGGAGTTCACAGAGTACAAAGGGTTCCAGATACAGAAAGTAGTGGAAGAATTCATACATCAACAGCAACGGTTGCAGTATTACCAGTTGTAGAAGATGTAGAAATAGAAATAAATCCAGCAGATATAAAAATGGAAGTGTTCCGTTCATCAGGTGCTGGAGGTCAACATATAAACAAAACATCATCAGCCGTAAGGTTAATCCATGAACCAACAGGAATTGTTGTTGAATGTCAAACAGAAAGATCACAATTCCAAAATAGAGATAATGCAATGAAAATGCTTAGAACAAAATTATATGAAATCGAAAAAGAAAAACAAGATAGCGAAGTTGCAAATGCAAGAAAAACACAAGTAGGTTCAGGAGATAGAAGTGAAAAAATTAGAACATATAATTACCCACAAGGAAGAATCACAGACCATAGAATTGGTATGAGCATTTACCAAATGGAAAATTTCCTAAATGGAGATATAGACGAAATGGTAGATAACTTAATTGCGGCAGATAGAGCAGAAAGACTAAAAGGTGAAGAAGAATAAAAAATGGTAAATAAGGAAGTTCTTTGAACTTCCTTAATATATTAAAAAAATGGGGTGAAATAAATGTTAAAAATATATAGAACAGATATTGAAACAAACAAATTTGAAGAAATAAAAGACTTTGAAAAAGGAAGCTGGATAAATTTAGTAAACCCAACAGAAACAGAGATAAAAAAAGTATGTGAAAATTTAAAAATACAAGATGATTTTATAAGAGCAGCCCTAGATAATGAAGAAAAGGCCAGAATAGATGTAGAAGAAGATGATGGAACTACATTATTTATAGTAGATGTACCAATTATAGAAAAATCAAAAGACGAAAACGATATATATACAACAATGCCCCTAGGTATGATAGTTGTAAGAGATGATTATTTTATAACAGTCTCTTTAAATAAAAATAAAATAATTAATTCTTTTGAAAAAATGAAAATTAAGAATTTTCAAACATACAAAAAAAGCAGATTTATTTTTCAAATATTATATATAAATGCCTCATATTTTTTAAGTTACCTAAAACAAATAAATAAAGAAACAGAGATTGCGGAATATGTATTACAAAAATCTATGAAAAATAAAGAATTATTAAAAATGCTAAGCTTAGAGAAGAGTTTGGTGTATTTTACAACATCATTAAAATCAAATGAGCTAGTAATGGAAAAAACAATGAGAGGTAAAATAATTAAACTTTATGAAGACGACGAAGAAATTCTAGAAGACGCAATTATTGAGAACAAACAGGCAATAGAAATGTCAAAAATATATAGTGACATTCTAAATGGAACAATGGATGCTTATGCATCAATAATTTCAAATAACCTAAATGGAGTAATGAAATTTTTAACATCAATAACAATAGTTTTAGCAGTACCAACTATGGTTTCAAGCTTTTGGGGAATGAATGTTGGGTTGCCATTACAAAATAGTCCATATGGATTTGTTATAATGCTTATAATTTCTATAGTATTAACATTACTTGTTACATGGTGGTTAAAACGAAAAGACATGCTTAATTAAAAAAATATGTCAAAATATGTTGTTAAAGTATAGCTTAATTTATAAATATATGATATTATTTATACAAACAATCCACAAATAATAAATAAAATGTGGAAAACAAATCATAAAAGAAAGGGAAAAGTTAATGGAAGTAGAAGAAAAAGCATGTGGATGCATAATATCTCAAAATAATAAAATACTTCTTATTAGGCAAATGTCTGGAATGTGGGGATTTCCAAAGGGACATGTTGAAGAAGGCGAAACAGAAGAACAAACAGCCAAAAGAGAAGTAAAAGAAGAAACCAATATCGATGTTGAAATAGACAGCAGTAAAAGATATGTTATGCACTACAAAACAGACAAGGGAAAATACAAAGAAGTAGTATTGTTTGTAGGTAAAAAAATTGGTGGATACCTAAAAATGCAACCAGAAGAAATAATAGAAGCAGGTTGGTTTGAGTACCAAGATGCATTAAAGATTTTATCTTATGGAAATACAAGAGACTTATTTAAACAAGTATTACAAGAAAACAATATGAATTAAAAAAAATCTCGCTTATGCGAGATTTTTTATTTTAATTAAATTTTATTTCCACATTCAGGGCAGAACTTAGCTCCAGGAGTTAGTTTTGCACCACATTCTGAACAGAATTTAGCACCAGAAGCACCTTGAGTATTAGAACCAACTTCTCCTCCAGCACCATTTCCAGTTGCTGAGAAAGCATCATTCATAACACTATTTCCCATTCCGTTAGAAGTCATATTCATCATTCCAACACCCATAAATCCGTTAGCAGCACCATTTGCATTGTTTGCAGCTGCTTCCATAACATTAAGAACTCTTCCTTGTTGCATGTAAGCATTAGAATTGTGTTCATATTCTGTAATTTTCTTTTCAGATTCTTCATCAAGAGAAACACCTTCAATTGAAAATCCTGTAATTTTGAAACCTCTTCTTCTAATTGGCTCATCATATGTAGAGTTTGCAAGCATTTCTTTAATTTCATCAGTTTGGCTAGGTAATTCCATTGCAGGAATGTGGTTTTTCTCTGTTCCTAGACCATTAACGATATTTTGGAATGCATCTAAAACTTCAGCAAGCATTTGGTCACAAAGTTGAGCTTTTGTATAAACATCAGCCATACCAGCAATTTCATTCATAAATGTAGCTGGGTCTTCTAATTTGAAAGTATATTTACCAAAACATTTAACCTTTAAGCTAAGTGGTAAATTAGTACCTGTCATTCTATTTGGAATTGGATGTGACCAATCTTGGAATAAAATTGGAGTTTTTGTTCCAAATGGATTGTTTATAATATCTTTAGTGTTAAAGAAGAATACTGCTTGTTGTTTAGCTGATGCTCCTTTGTATGTAAATCTTTGCCACATTTCTTTAAATACATCTCCAAATTGACCAGCAAAGAATGATGGAGAAGAAGATGTATCAAAAGTATAAATTCCTTCTTCAGCTGTAGCATCTATAACTCTACCATTATCATATATAATTGCACATTGTCCAGGCCCTACAATAATTGTACTTTTATTTGTAATAACACCATTTTTTGTTGTTACTTTTTTCATAAGAATATCATTTCCTAAGTCTTCACATCTTAAAGCCTCTTTCCATTGATCACCTAGTGTGCTTCCAATAGCACCTACTGCAGATAAAATTAATCCCATAATTTTCACCTGTTAGCAATTTTGCTAACTTATCCTTTCCTTTTTATTACTCCAATAATTATATAATTTTTTAGATACAATTGTCAAGTATTCATAATAATGCAATTTGTAAAAAATGAGTATTGTATATTTATAAAAATTAAAAAAATGAATAAAAAAATAAAAAAAGTAAATAATTTAAAAGGAGAATAAAAAAGAAAGGGTGAGGAACATGCAAGATTTAAATCAAGCAGAATTACAACAATTAAGACATTTAATAGGAGCACATGAAACAGCATATCAAAAATTAAACACATATTCATCACAAGCTGTTGACCCACAAATAAAGCAAATGTTTACAAAATCAGCACAAGATGCATTAAACACAAAACAAAAATTAATGAGCTTTTTAAATAACTAATTCCAAAATGAAAAATACAATAAAAAATAGTTGTTTAATAAGATTATAAAAGAAAGGATGAAAAAGACATGGATGAAAAAACAATGGTAAATGACATTTTAGCAGGAGTTAAATCAGACTTAACTGCATATCAAACAGCAATAACAGAATGCGAAAACATGTCATTAAGACAAACATTTCAACAAATAAGAAACAATGATGAAAGCTTTCAATATGAACTATTCAAAGTTGCTCAATCAAAAGGATACTATCAACCAGCACAAAAAGCAACATCAACAGAAATAAATACAGTAAAAACACAAGTACAACAATAGTGAAAACTATTTGGAACCTTTTTGGGGACACCCTTGAATTTGGGGACACTCTTAAAAATCAAGGCTTTTCAAAAACCTTGATTTTTAAGAGTGTCCCCAAATTCAAGGGTGTCCTCAAAAAGTTTGTTACGAAAACATAAGAAAAAAGATAAAAATAAAAGAAAATAAGTAAAAATTAAAGATAATTATTATATTTAGGTATTACTACTTCTTGCAAAAAAACAAATATTACAATAATATTACAATAATAAAACAAATATTACAAAGATGTGGAAATTATATAAACAAGGAGTAGTAATATGTTAAAAAAAATATTAGTACATACCAGAAGGTCGATGAAATTATTTATATTGCTAGCTTTTGCAATAGCTATAATTGCAGCAATAGTAATTTTTTTCTATAAACCAACATATAGTGTAACAATAAATGGAGAACATGTAGGATATACTCAAAGCAAAAAGGAACTGCAAGAACGAATAAATAAATATATGGATAAAAACGAAGAAGAACACATTGCATTTATTCAAGTTCCCAATATGCCAGAATATGAAATATGCATGCTAAAAAGGGATGTAGAACCAAATGATGATGAAATTTTTGAAAAAATAAAAGAAGAAGGAATAAAATATTATAGATATTATGCAATACTAGAAGACCAAGAAGAAAAACAATATGTAGCAACTTTTCAGGAAGCTGAAAATGTTGTTAATGGCTTAAAAGAAAAAAATAGCAATAATATAGATAAAATATCAATTGTAGAAAAATATGAAACAGAATTGAAGGAATTAACAACAACAGAAGCAGCAGTAGCAGCATTATATAAAGAAAAACCAAAAGTTGTTGTAGCTAAAAAAACATATACAACATACGCAGCATCAGGTTCTGTAAATACAGCAACAACAACAGCATGGGGAGCACCAGAGCTTGGAATATCATTAATTAGACCAGTATCAGGGAAATTAACTTCAAGATTTGGGGAATTAAGCAGCTTAAGAAGTTCATATCATACCGGTTTAGATATTGGAACATCGGCAGGAACACCTATAGCTGCAGCAGCATCAGGAACAGTAACATTTTCTGGTTGGAAAGGTTCATATGGAAATCTACTTGTAATATCACATGGAAATGGAGTTCAAACATATTATGCGCATTGTAGCAAATTATATGTTTCAGCAGGAACGCAAGTAAGTCAAGGTCAAACAATTGCAGCAGTGGGCTCAACAGGAAATTCTACAGGGGCACACTTGCATTTGGAAGTAAGAGTAAATGGAATAGCATATAATCCACAAAACTACGTATATTAAATAAAACAAAAAACTCAAGCATAGCTTGAGTTTTTTAGTTAAATAAAATATTTAATTCCAGTTTTTAAAGCATTCTGCTTAATTATAGGCTTTCCAAATTCCATAATTTTTGCTTCAAAATGAGAAGGCTTAGAAACAGCTGTAGCAAATTCACTAATTATACTAAATAATTTTTTAAAATTTCTATAAGATAAATTAAGCTTAGAAAATACTAAATAATATGTATTATTATATGAATATAAAGAAATTTTTTTACAAATATTAGTTATAGGTAAATTACTATTATCTACTAGCTCACAAAGGTTGCAGAACTCATCAAAAGAGTCAAATTTATAAACAGCATAGCTAGAAAAAGATTTATGCTTTTGCCTTTTCAATTTTAAAGTAGTCTTCTTCTTCTTTGAAGAAAATTTAGTAATAGTAAAAACATAGACTTCATCTAAAGAAGAAAAGGCTTCAATTAAAAGCTTACAATCCTTAGTGTAAAATCCGAAATCTTTTTCAGCTTTATTCAAAATATCTAAGAAAAATTTTTGAGTTTTTGGATCATTATTTATAAAATCAGATAAATTTATATTATTATTAGAAAGCTCTTCTAAATTTAGAATAATTCTAATCTTATTATCAGTAATTTTTTCAATTTTCATTGTAAAAAACCATTCCTTTCAGGTAAAAATTAAATCATTTTCTATAATTATTATACTACTTTATTTATTATATTTAAAGGAGTAATTTTTGGTAACCAAATTATTTAAAATAGTACTTGAAAAATTTGCTAAATACATATATAATACAAAAGAATAAAAAAGTAAATATCCGTAAGGAAAAAAAGTAAAAAAAGGGCAATTAAAAACAAGAAAGAAAGAAAAAATTGGCAATAAAAATGAAAGAAATGCCCGTGTCTGAAAGGCCTTATGAAAAGCTAGAATTACAAGGAGAAAAAACACTTTCAAATGCAGAATTATTAGCAATAATAATAAAAACAGGCACAAAAAACGAGAGCTCAGTGGATTTGGCATATAAAATACTAAAACTAAATCCAAACACCAAAGAAGATAATCTAAGTTATTTAAAAAATATTAGCATAGAAGAATTTATGCAAATAAAAGGAATAGGAAAAGTAAAAGCAATACAACTAAAGGCAATATGTGAGCTGGCTGTAAGAATGAATAAACCAATAAATTATAAAAACATTCAAATAAAGTCCCCAGAAGATATGGCAAAAGTTGTAATGAACGAATTAAAAAATGAAACAAAAGAAATAGTAAAACTTGTTATGCTGGACAACAGGAATAAAATAGTAAAAATGCAAAATATTGCTACGGGGGGAAGCAATTTCGCAAATTTTTCTATATCAGAAATTTTAAGAGAAGCACTAAAAACAAAGACACCTAAAATAATACTAATACATAACCACCCATCTGGAAACTCAGAACCAAGTAAAAGAGATATAGAAATAACATATTCAATATACAATGCATGTCAAACTGTAGGCTTAGAACTAATAGATCATATAGTAATTGGAAATGCTGAATATACTAGCATAATGAGCAAGATTGCACATGAACTAGAAAAATAATAATACATAAAAAGTTATGTGTAAAAATAAACTAAAGAAAATAAATTAAAAACAGATAAATACAAAAAAGGTGAGGAACAAAGATGAAATTATTTAATTTTGCATCAAAAGATATAGGAATAGATTTAGGAACAGCAAACATTTTAGTAACAATAAAAGGAAGAGGAATAGTATTAAAAGAACCATCAGTTGTTGCGATTGAAAAGAAAACTGGAAATATACTTGCAACAGGAACAGAAGCAAAGGACATGCTTGGAAGAACACCAGATACAATAAAAGCAATTAGACCATTAAAAGATGGAGTAATAGCTGACTTTACAGCTACACAACTAATGTTAAAAAATATAATAAAAAAAGTATCACAAAGATACAAAATAGGAAGACCGAGAGTTGTAGTAGGAGTACCATCAGGAATAACAGAAGTAGAAGAAAGAGCAGTAGAAGAATCTGTTTTATCAGCAGGAGCACGAGAAGTATATTTAATAGAAGAGCCAATGGCAGCCGCAATCGGTTCAGGCCTTGATGTTGGAGAACCTACAGGGAATATGGTAGTAGATATAGGTGGAGGAACAACAGAAGTAGCAGTAATATCACTTGGTGGAATAGTTCTAAGCCATTCACTAAGAATAGCTGGAGACGAATTAGATGAAGACATTGTCAACTTTATAAAAAGAGAAGCTAACCTAATAATAGGTCCAACACAGGCAGAAACAATAAAATTGCAGGTTGGTTGTGCATTACCACTTATGTCTGAGGCAACAGTAACAATAAAAGGAAGAGACATTGCAACAGGTTTACCAAGAACAATAGCAGTGTCTTCAACAGCAATACAAATAGCAATGAAAGAATCAATAGATAAAATAGTAGATGTAGTAAAAACAACTTTAGAAAAAACTCCACCAGAACTAGCAGCAGATATAATGCAAAATGGAATAGTGTTAGCTGGAGGAGGAGCACTAATCAAAAACTTAGATAAACTTTTAAATAGAGAAACTGGAATGCCGGTATATGCAACAGATGAACCATTAGATGCAGTAGTTCGTGGAACAGAAAGAGTGCTTGAAAACATCGAAAAACTAAAAACAGTGCTAATCAACTCAAGGCGTAGACGTTTCTAAAAATAAAAATAAGAGGTATAAAATATGTATAAAGAAAAGAAAAAAGGAGTATGGGGAATAGTCCTTACAATTTTTATCTTAATTTTAATAGTTATTTTTTCTAATAGTGATGGAGAAAACTCATTTTTAGAAAATGCTGGTTCAAAAATAATAATGCCTATTCAAAATGGATTTACTTTTCTAGCAAATAAGCTAAGCGGAAACGAAGCTTTTTTTGCTGATGTAGACAGACTAAAAGAAGAAAACGAAAAACTTTCAAGCAGAAACAAAGAACTAGAAAAGACACTAAAAGAAATGGAAAGCATTAAAACAGAAAATGAAACATTAAAAGAATACCTAGGCTTAACTGAAAAATACAAAAACTATAAAACAATTCCAGGAGACGTAATAAACAAAGACATTAGCAATTATTCAAGAACCATAACAATAAATATTGGTGCCAAAGACGGAGTAAAAAAAGACATGACAGTAATCGCAGAAGAAGGGTTAGTAGGTCATGTAATTGCAGTAACAGATACAACAGCTAAAGTACAAACAATAATAGACCCAGCAAGTTCAGTAAGCACAATGCTAAGTACTACCAAAGAGGCAATAGTAAGTAAAGGAACACTAGAAAACAAACAAACATTAAAAGCAGTATATATACCAACAGAAGCAAGTGTTATACAAGGAGATGGAATACAAACATCAGGGCTTGGTGGAGTGTACCCAAAAGGAATAAATGTTGGAACAATAAAAAAAGTAGTAGATACTGAAAACTTAACAGACAGATATGCGCTAGTAGAAGTAGCAGTGGATTTTAACAAGCTAAATAGTGTGCTTGTAATAAATCAATAAAAAGTTGGAAAAATTAAGATGCCAAAATTAAATTGTTTTCCAACTTGGTCCTATAATATTAAGGAAGGATAGCAATGATGAGAAAATTTGGGATAAATGTGGCATTGATTTTTATAGCCTTATTAGTATACTTTCTGCAAGAGAACTTCTTTAGCTGGTTTACAATAGCAGGAGTTATGCCAAACCTATTTGTAATGTTTACATTATTTATAGGTTTATTCTGTGGAAGAAACAAAGGAGTACTTTATGGAATGATAATAGGCCTAATATTAGATATTGTAGTAGGAAATAGAATTGGAATATATGCAGTTACTCTAGGCGGAGTAGGGCTTGCAGCAGGAATTTTTGCAAAAAACTTTTCAAAAGACAGCAAACTAACAATAATGCTTATGGTAGCTGGTTTAACAGCTGCATTTGAATTGATAACATATCTATTAAATTATTTTATATTAGACACTAATATTGAAATATTTATGTTTTTAAAAATATTAATAATCGAAGTAGTTTATAATGTAGTATTAACAATAATAATATATCCATTATTCAGAAAATTTGGATATTTCATCGAGCACGAATACAAAGGTGATCAAATTTTAACAAGATACTTTTAAATTTATCTGTTTTTGGGGGACATTTCTCTCAAAATAGAAAAAAATTGATTTTGGGAAGTGTCCTCAAAAGCAAAAAGACTTAAATAGGGAGGTGAACTTTTTGCGTTCTAGGAAGAAGCGAATTAACAAAAATAACATAAATTTAAGATATAATTTAACAACAGTATTAACTTATTTTGTAGGAATAATTCTGATAGGGCAATTGTTCAACCTTCAAATAGTTCATGGGAAAGAGTATAGAGAACAATCTAATACACGTCTAACGCGTGAAACAACGCTAGAAGCGGCAAGAGGAAAAATATTAGATAGAACGGGTTCAGTTCTAGTAACATCAGAAACAACATTTGCTTTAGAGCTATATAAAAGTAAAGTAGATACACAAGTATTAAATGATTGTATGCTAGAAATAGTAAACACATTTAATAAATACCAAATAAAAGTACCAGACACATTTCCAATAGAAGTAAATCCATATAGATACACATTAGAAGGAGAAGCTTTACAAAAATGGCAAACAGCAAATGGTATAACAGTAGGAAAAACGCCAGAGCAAGTATTTACAGAATTTAAAGAAAAATATGTAATATCAAACAATAGCTTAGAAGACGCGAGAAAAATAATAGGTCTAAGATATGAAATAAACAAAAATGGTTATAGTAGCACAAGAGCTTTTAGATTAGCAGATAATGTACCAAGAGAAGCAGTAGCAGAAATATCAGAAAAAAGCAATAAATTCCCAGGAGTAAATGTAGTAGTTGAACCTAAAAGACAATACACATCAGGAACAGTAGCATCACACATATTAGGATATTCAGGTAGAATAACACAAGAAGAATACGAAAATAATAAAGAAATTTATGATATAAATGATACAGTTGGAAAAACAGGTATAGAATACTCATTTGAAGGTTACCTAAAAGGAAAAAACGGAATAAAACAAATAGATATGGGAGTAGATGGAACAGCCTCTGGAGAATATGTAACACAAAATGCAATTGCAGGTTCAAATATAGTGCTAACAATAGATGCAAATCTTCAAAAAATAGTAGAAAATACATTAGCGGCAAACATACAAAAAATATCAAGTGGAGGCTTTGGTAAAGTATATGATGCACAAGCAGGTTCAGTAGTAGTAATGAATGTAAAAACTGGGGAAGTGCTTGCGATGGCAAGTTATCCAGACTATGACCCAAGCAAATTCGTAGATGGAATAAGCGTAAAAGACTGGAACGAATACAATACCAACCCAAATCATCCACTAGTAAACAAAGCAATGCAGGTGTCATATTCACCAGGTTCAACCTTTAAAATGATATCAGCAATAGCTGCACTAGAAAGTGGAGTGGTTTCACCAACAGAGCAAATAAATGATACAGGATTATATAAATTAGGAAATAGAACGTGGAGTTGCTGGTTTTATACAGATTATCATGTTGGGCATGGACCATTAGATGTTACAGGAGCTATAAAACATTCATGTAACTACTACTTCTACGAAGTAGGAAACCGAATGGGAATAGACAATCTAGTGAAATTTGCAAAATATTTTGGATTAGGAAATAAAACAGGAATAGAACTTAGAAACGAGACTAAAGGCGTTTTAGCAAGTAAAGAAGCAAAAACAGCATTAAAACAACAATGGGTACCTGGGGACATGCTAAACGCAGTAATAGGACAAGGTTTAAATGAATTCTCACCATTACAAATGGCCAAATATATCAGTACATTAGCAAATGGTGGAAAAAAAGTTGATGTAACAATTGTAAAATCAATAATAAATGCAGATGGAACAGAAGTACCAAGAGAAAAAATTAACGAATATGCAAATGCAAGGTTAAATATAGAACCAGAGCAAGATGACGGAATAACATTAAACCAAGACTATCTAAGGCTTGTATTAGACGGAATGCAGTCAGTTACACAAGAAGCGGGAGGAACTGCTTACAACATATTTAGAGACTTCCCAATAAAAGTAGGAGGAAAAACAGGGTCAGCCGAAGCACCAGGGAACAAGGTAAATGCATGGTTCGTAGGATTTGCACCATTTGATGACCCAGAAATCGCAATAGTAGTAATGGTAGAAAATGGTGGACATGGAAACTACACAGCAGAAGTGGTAAGAGATGTAATGTCAGAATACTTTGGAATGAACACAAAAGATATTCAAGAAGACATATCAGCTAAGGCATTGACACAATTGGATTTATAAATAAAGAGAATTCAGCAAAAGCGAGTATTACTAGGCAAAATCAAACGAAGCTTTTCATGAATTTGAGAAAGGATGTAAAAAAATGAGAAACTGCTTATCAATAAACTTAAAAAGAAATGAATTAGTAATAAGAATAAAAGATGATGCAAAATATGAGGACATATTAGAAAGTTTTAGGAAAAAAATACCAGAACTAAAAAAACTATATCAAGATGATACAACACCAATAAGAATAACAGGAAAATTACTTAAAAATAAAGAAATAGATGAAATACAAGAAATGTTACAAGAAGAAATAGGGGTAGCCATAGAATTTGATACTCCTAAAAGCTTAGGATTAGCAAGCATCAGAAAAACATTTGACCAAAAAATTGCTACATCAGAAACAAAATTCCATAGAGGTTCATTAAGATCAGGTCAAAGAATGGAAACAGAAGGAAGCCTTGTAATAATAGGAGATGTAAATTCAGGAGCAGAAGTTGTTGCTTCAGATAATATTGTAGTTCTTGGAAGCCTTAGGGGACTGGCACATGCAGGGGCTAAAGGAAATAAAAGTGCAGTTATTGCAGCTGGAACATTTGATGCAGTACAAGTTAGAATAGCAAACATAGTTAAAGAAATAAATAGAGATGAAGAACCATTACACAAAAATAGCTATTTATATGTTGAAAACGACAAAATAATAATAGAATAATCAAGAAAAAAGCAGTAATAGCAACAGCAAAAACAACATCTGATCTTTAATACCTTCCATGTACATGGAAAACAAGATGCATAAAATTAAAATATCATCTGAATATAAATCAAAGCCCAAAATACTAAAAAAAGGGGCTTGGTTAAAAAAATTCAATGAACGCTTCTCGTCAGGAGAAGCGTTTTTATCTTCCAAATTTTCCATTATTTTACCTCCTTCTGTGTAGAAATCGTTGAATTTTTCGTAATAGTTTTATTGATTTTGAGGATTATTAAACGCATCTGCAATCTTAGAAAAATTCAATAAATTCGCATACTGATCAATTTTTTCCTGCCTAGATTCTCTCAAATAAGGTTTTAAAGAATTTAGCAATTTATAACTTGGATCATTTTTATTATTCATATTCTCCATAATAGACTTCATCTTCATCATAGTATTTATATCGATATTACTAAAATCAAAACCAGAATTAGCAGTATCTTGTTGATATGATTGAGTATTATTCGTATTAGAATTTTGGGAATGATAAGACGAATTATTCATATTACTTTTGTATGTAGAATTGCTAGGGTTCTGTTTACTTTGCGAAGATGAATTATTCATCATTTTAGAAAAACTTTCAATCATTTCAGGAGAAATCTGGGAAATAGCGCCTTGAATATTTCCACTATCCACCATATTTTTAATATTATTCATCGTTCTTTCATCAAAATTATTAGCCATATAAACCACCTCATTTAATTATATGTATGTTAAGATAATTTTGTTACACTTTTAACCCGACTTTTTAGCGACTTTTTAAGAGTGTCCCAAAAGTCAAAAGTTACATAAAAAGTTAATGAAATTTCACGAAAAAGGTTGAAAATTGAGAAAAAACAATGTATAATATAAGGTAGGGTTATGTGTTATTTTTGCGTTGTAACAGAAATGTAACAAAAACTTAATATTTCTGTAATATACATGATGAAAATACTTCCGTAAATATTAAAACATTATGAAAAAAACGAAAAGAAATAACATATTGACTTCTAAAGCTAAAAAAAGTTATTATAAAATTAAGTAATAAAGTTTTTAAGGAGGAAAAATTATGAAAGGAAAACTATTACAAAAAACAACAGCACTTATGCTAGTACTATGCATGACAATGGTAAACTTTTTATTTGTTGCCACAAACATAGTATATGCGGTAAGTGGAAGTGAAGTTAGTGTAGAAAGCGGTAAAGTAAAATTTGACGCTTATTTTAAAGACGCTAATGGAAACAAAACATACACAAAAGATGCAAATATATCAGAGGGAGCTACTTTATATGCGAAAATTTCGATACAAAGTGGTATTTTAAAAGAGGGCTCAAAAATTACAATAAACAATGCCAACTTTAAATTACCAGAAGTAATAGAAAACCAATATGTTGCAGGAGT
>Ga0129311_1000654_pt1 | contig 28640 bp, 15 predicted proteins | sample Go1ome_FD_94435 | JGI IMG/M metagenome (GOLD analysis project Ga0129311, IMG submission 94435) | Western lowland gorrila individual fecal microbial communities from Wisconsin, USA - Go1022B metagenome | ecosystem: Host-associated > Mammals > Digestive system > Large intestine > Fecal | place...
AGGTTGCGCTTGACGCGGAGACTGTCGCGGCCGGCGAGGCTGTCGTCAGCGGACTCTCTGCTTCTACGTACTATACCCTGACAGTTCATTTCGCCAGCGCCTCCCGCGGCTCGGTTTCCGCCTGGACTCTGCCCGACGCTACCGCTGCTGCAGTGGTTACCGACACCGCGCAGTTCAAGCAGCTCATCCGCGACGGAGCGGCCAAGATACTCGTCCCCTACGCTGATACCGCTTTCGTGATCGGCAACGTCGAGGCCGTATCTCCCCTCACTATCGTGGGGCAGCCCTCCGCAGAGGGTGAAATGCCTACGGTCGTCGGCGGGATCCACCTCACCGCAGGCGCCACGGCGCTTCGTCTGGAGGGTCTGAAACTGGACGGAAGCAGCTACAAGTACGGCCACGTCGTCACTCTGGACGAGGCTGCAGCCGGACTTGCGGTCGACATCGTCAACTGCGAAATGAGCGCTTTCACAAAGGGCCTCTTCTACGACAATTACGTCAGCAACGTATCGCACTTCATCGTCGACGGCCTGTTCTGCAATGATTTCCAGGCTTCGGGCGGCGACTTCATCGATGTCCGCCAGGCTTCGACCTACGGCGATGTCATAGTCAGAAACAGCACTTTCGCCAACGGACAGCGCGACTTCATCCGTATCGACAAGGCGACCGTTGAGAGCCTCGTTCTCGACCACTGCACCATCAACAACTGGTGCGTGAAGGGCACGAACAACGGTATCTTCTACGTCCGCGGAACGGTTAATTCTTTCGTCTGCTCCAACAACCTGTTCATGAACGAAATCGGAGTAGAGAAGAACTGCCTCGTCCGTCAGGCTACCTATAAGATGCCTACGTTCAGCGGCAACTGGTATTACAATGTCGGAGGAGAGGAAGACTACTTCCTTAAAAACGTCACGGCACCCGTTGCCACCGCAGACGGCGGAATTCTCAAGGATTCCCCTTGCCAGGATGCTGACGCACTTCTTTTCAACCTTACCAACAGCACGCTTCTGGACAAGAAAGTCGGCGACCCGAGGTGGCTCGTTCCTTACGTAAAGGTAGTCGAGGATCTCACACAGGAGGTCACCGTTCCCGTGAAGACCTGGAATCTTCTGGATTCCAAGACTTTCTACAAGCAGGCTGCGGAGGATATGGTCCGCGACGGCATACGCTTCTTCGTCAAGGAGAAACCCGTGGTCTTCGAGGCTGACGGCTTCCTGCTTACCGATGCTGCCGTGCTGAACGCGGGTGTGCCCGAAGACTGCGGCCTCGGTATCAAGGTCGCCGGTCCCGGTTCGCTCGTGATTTCCACCGGTACCGCTTCGGACGGCAGCGGACTCGCGGTTGTGAGCCTTGACGGCAAGCCTGTTATCGGTGTTCCCGCAGGCGCCAACGGCACCAAGGTCGTTTTCGACGCAATTTCTTCCGAGCAGATGGTTTATGTCTACGGAACCGGCGCAGTGAAGATCACTTCCCTGCAGTGGAGCGATGACGTGGAGACTGGCGGAAGCAATATTCTTGCGACTCCCGTTCCCGCTGTTGACATCACTTCCGTCAAGGAGGGAGAGGACAAGACTGTCACCGTCTCCTGGGAGGCTGTCTCCAAGGCCGGTTCATACGCTGTCACCCTCGACGGAGTTTCGCAGGGCAGTGTCAGCGCGACCGAGTTCGCGATTCCTACCGTGGCACTCGCTCCCGGCGAGCACGTTGTAACAGTAGTTGCCCAGCCCGCGGCGGATGACCTGGTGCGTCAGCCGTCCGAAGAGGCGAGCGTCAGTTTCACCGTCGTCGAGGTGCTGAAGCCCATACTCGTCGAGACTGTCTGGGATTCCAAGTATTTCGAGGCCTGCGCGGCCAAGTTCGGCGCCGATGCATTCAAGGCTGATTACGTCGAGGGAAACCTTGGCTACGTCAACGGCAGCGGTTCCGGCTTCAAATACGGCAAGACCACACTCGCGACTGACGGAGAACTTTACCGCGTCCAGATGGCAGGTGGAGGTACTTTCACCGACGGAAAACTGACCAAGTGCGGTATGCAGATAATGGTCGGAGGTAACGGAACCCTCGAACTTTGGGGTACCGGCTCCGGCGATGCTGCCCGTGTGCTCCTTGTCAACGGCGTTGAATATGATGTCCCGGCGAGCAAGGATGCAAACGGCCCTCTTGAAGCAGGCAAACTTTCAATTCCCGTCACTGCAGCGTCAGGCGACCTCGTCAGCTGGTGCTCCAAGTCCGGTGGACTGAATATCTACTATGTCAAGTGGACCCCGGAAGCAGGCGGAGAGCTTGTGGACGAGACTGCGATCAATGAGAAATGGAATGCGGATTATTCCAATACAGCCGTGTACCCCGAACAGAGCTATGAAGTTCCTGTCACCATTGAGAAAGTGACCTATTATGGCGGGACGGGAAAGGCTGTGAAGTGGGCGTCCAAGCGTCTGCAGTTCGGCGGCAAGCCTAATTTTGACAATGAGACCTACCCCGGCGTGACTATGCCCAAGGACTTCCGCTATGCCACTTTCAAGATTACTAAACCGGGCAAGGTCAAGGTCTTCTTCTACAGCGGCGGCAGTTCCAATAACGGACGTCACGGCTCCGTGGTTCTCGAAACCAATGTGGGAGGAACCAAGTCTGCCAAACTCCTGAAAACAGGTGAGGTTGTCTGCAGCACTTCGGCTGCTGACGGGCTTTGGGAGATTGACGTTACCGCGGCGGATCTCGCTGGAATTACCGAGGCGGCTGTGCTGTACTTCTTCTCTCCGGACAATTCCATCCAGATTACCCAGCTCGGCTTCGAGCCTGCGGAATAATCTTTCGATCTGTTATATGGCAAAGAGGGTGACTAAAAAGTCAGAGATGACTTAGAGGTCACTCTCTTTATTAATGCAATCATGCCTTCGAGCGTCGGCTGCTCTCCTCCGGAACCGTCTCGCTTCGCTCGACCCCATCCATACGCTTCGCTATGGATACCTCCCTCTTATGGTGCCGAGGGTGGCACAGGTTCCTGGAGGAGACAGCCGCCCGCATCTGCGGTAGACTAAAAAAATGAGGATGTTATCCCAAAATCTCCAGGCAGTCTTGAACGGAGAGGGCGTCGGCGACGTTGAAACTGCCGGTGCGGGTGCGGCGCAGGCTGCTCAGGAACGCCCCGCTGCCCAGCGCCTCGCCTAAGTCCCTTGCGAGAGCGCGGATGTAGGTACCCTTTGTACAGGTAACGAGAATATCCGCGGTAGGGAGGCGGTGGCCGGAAATGTCTGCAACCCTGATGCGCCCGCTTCCGTCATCCGCCATTGTCTGCGGCTGGCAGTCGCTGTACGAGACCAGTTCTATTCCGAGTATGTTGATGAGATTCGTCTGCAGACAGGCTGCGGCTTCGCTCTCCTCGTAGGTCGTCCCGTTTCTGCGGGCCTCCTTCAGGAGCTTGCGCGCTGTTTCGTATGCACGCACCCCGTCGACCGATTTTGCGCTGAAAAGCGGTGCAACCTGCTCCTGTTCGCCGAGAAACTCCGGCAGGACCTTGCGCAGCGCCTCCTCGCTCACTCCGTCCGATGGATATTCCCTGTCAATCTCCTTTTCAAGGTCATAGGAAGGGGTCGTAGCGCCGAAACTCACCCCCGCGAGATACTGCTTCTCGTGCCGTTGCAGCTCCTCCGCGAGTTTCGTGGCCTTGCCCATACAGACGAGCAGAACGCCGGTCGCGAGAGGGTCGAGAGTGCCCGCGTGCCCGACTTTCAGGTTGCGCTTCCCGAAATGCCTGCATCCCGCCCATTTGAGCTTGCGGATAACGTCCGCGGACGTCCAGCGGTAGGGTTTGTCCACGGGAAAGATGACGCCCTCCGGATAATCTTCGATGTCCCGGCTGAGCGTAAGTCCTTTGTATGCGGTCAGAGCTGCCATATCGCCTGCAAAGATAATTAGTTTAATTTGATTATCTTTGCCGCATCCTAATAAACGGCAGATGAACTTTGACGTAATTATTATAGGTGGAGGCATCACCGGAGTAAGCACCGCAAGAGATTGTGCCCTCAGAGGCTTGAAAGTGGTGCTGCTCGAAAGGGACGACCTTACGGCAGGAGCTACCGGACGCAACCACGGCCTGCTGCACAGCGGTTCCCGTTATGCCGTCACCGACACGGAATCTGCGGCGGAATGTATCCGCGAGAATCTGATACTTAAGAAAATAGCTTCGCATTGTATCGAAGATACAGGCGGACTTTCAATAACTCTTCCCGAAGACGATCCGGACTACCAGAGCACTTTCGTGGATTCCTGCCGTGCTGCGGGAATAGATGCGCAGGTGCTCGACCCCGAGGAGGTAAGACGCCTTGAGCCCAATGTCAACCCCGATCTCATCGGCGCGGTGCGGGTTCCGGATGCGTCGGTCGATCCTTTCCGGCTCACTACAGCGACCGCCCTCGACGCGACGATGCACGGCGCGGTGATACTGACCTACCACGAAGTCCTGGATTTCATCATCTCCCGCGGCCGTATGGTCGGAGTCAAGGCTCTGGACAGACGCAGCGGCCGGACCGTCTCCCTACACGCCCCTATAACCGTCAATGCGGCGGGAATCTGGGGCGCGAGAATGGCCGAGAAATGCGGAATCAAAATCGGGATGTACCCGGCTAAAGGTTCTCTTCTCATCTTCGGGCACCGCATCTGCAAAATGGTCGTGAACCGTTGCAGAAAGCCCTCTAATGCGGATATCTTAGTTCCTGGGGACGTCGTCAGCGTGCTCGGGACCACTTCTTCGAAAGTGCCGCTGGACGAGTGCGACAATATAAGGGTTACCGCCTCCGAGGTGGACGAACTGCTGCTGGAGGGGGTGAAACTGTCTCCGAAGATCGCCGTTTCAAGGGTGCTCCGCGCTTACGCGGGCGTGCGTCCGCTAGTTGCGAGCGACGACGATCCGACCGGGCGCAGCATCAGCCGCGGAATAGTGCTGCTGGACCACGAAACCCGCGACGGAATGCCGGGTTTTATCACCATAACCGGCGGGAAACTGACTACACACCGGCTTATGGCGGAGCAGGCCGCGGACCTTGTCTGCGCAAAACTGCACGTTGACAGCCCCTGCAGGACAGCCGAGCTGCCGCTCCCCGGGTCGGAGGAGCCTGCGGAAATGCCGGACAAGAAAATCTCCACCCGCGCAGCTGCGACCAGGCACGGCAGCCGCATCTCCCAGATGGACTTCGCGCAGAAATCGGAGGTCATCTGCCAGTGCGAGCACGTAACGAGGGCGGAAATCGAATACGCGGTGCGCTGCCTCGATGTCCACAACCTGATAGACCTGCGCCGGCGTACGAGGATCGGCATGGGCACCTGTCAGGGGACTTTCTGCATGAGCAAGGTCGCGGCCGTGCTCGCCGAGGCGCTCGGAACTCCGGAAAAGGCTCCGGAATTTGTGCGGGAATACGCCAGGGAACGCTGGAAAGGCATAATTCCGGTGTGCTGGGGCGAGTCCCTGCGCGAGGCTGAATATATGAGAAAACAGTACGGAAATGAAATTTGACACCGTTATCATAGGCGGAGGCCTTGCGGGGCTGACTGCCGGCTGCATATTGCTCCGCGCCGGGCAGAAAGTCGCCGCAGTGACGAAGGGACTCAGCCTGAACGAGGCTCCGAGGAACCGTTTTGTCGCGCTGGGCGGCGTCTATCTGCCGGGCGACAGCGTGCTTCCGGGAGGCGAATGGCGCAAAAACCGCCTGCTGCGGGTTTATACGAAGAACCTGGGCAAAACCCCGCTCGAAGCGGAAAATTTCATCCTCAGCACCGGTAAGTTCTTCAGCCGCGGGCTGATAGCGACCATGTCCGAAATCAAGGAACCGCTCTTCAACTGCGAACTTGACTACGATACGGACCGTGGCAAGTGGTGCGTGAGCGAATTTTTCGAGAGACAGCCTTTCGAGAATTTCGGCGTGCGCACGGACGGACAGGGGAGAGTCTTCGTGAACGGCCGTGTCGCCGAAAACCTCTATGCCGCCGGGGAAATCCTTGCAGGCGAGATAGATATAGAACAATCCGCGGCGCAGCTATGCAGGAACTTGATTTAAGCGCAAACGATTTCGAGCTTTGCCTTAAATGCAACCTTTGCACGACGGTATGCCCGATGCTTGCGGTGAATCCGCATTATCCCGGTCCGAAACAGGCCGGCCCGGACGGGGAGCGCTACCGCCTGAAAGATCCTGAGTTTTATGACCTCACTCTGAAATACTGCCTGAACTGCAAGCGCTGCGAGGTGGCCTGCCCGTCGGATGTCCGTGTCGGAGATATAATCCAGTCTGCAAGGCTCAGTTTCGCCCGCAGTTCGGCTCCTTTGAGAGACCACCTGCTCGCGGATACCGACTTTGTCGGAAAACTGGCAACGCCCTTTGCGCCGGTGGTCAATTCCGTGCTCGGGTGGGAACCTGTGCGTAAGGTTCTGGATTCTGTTTTCGCCGTTGACAGGCGCAGGGTCTTCCCTTCATATGCGCGGGAGCGTTTTTCTTCGTGGTTCCGCAGGACGGCCCGGCCCATGCAGGAGGCTTTTTCCCGGAAGGTCGCGTATTTTCACGGCTGTTACGTGGAGTACAACTATCCTCAGTTGGGCAAGGACCTGGTGAAACTCGCGAACGCCGCCGGGTACGGGGTGGAACTTTTGGAGGACGAGCGCTGCTGCGGAGTGGCGATGCTTTCGAACGGTTTCTCCGACAAGGCCCGAAAGTCTGCGCAGACTAATATCGCCGCTATCAGGAAGGCTCTCTCGGGCGGTGCGGAGGCTGTTCTTACTACAGGCTCTACCTGCACCCTGACTATGCGTGAGGAATATGCCAATGTGTTGGGAATGGATGTTTCGGATATTGTGGACGGCATTCAGCTGGCGACGAAATGGCTTTATGAGCGTCTTGAAGAGGGCACAGTCGCGCTGAATTTCCGCAGCCCTCTGAAACCTCTGAAACTCGCCTATCATTCGGCCTGCCATATGGTGAAGCTCGGCTGGAGCATATTTTCCACAGAGATGCTGCGTAAGATTCCTGGCGTCGAACTTACGGTTCTTGACCCTAAGTGCTGCGGAATTGCCGGGACTTTCGGTTTCAAAAAGGAGAACTACGACTACTCGCAGAAGATAGGACAGCCGCTTTTTGATGAAATCTTGTCTGCCGCTCCGGATATTGTTGTTACGGACTGCGAGACCTGCAAATGGCAGATAGAGATGTCCACCGGCCTTTCCGTGCAGAATCCCGTTTCAATTCTCGCGCAGGCAGTTTCTGAATAATTTTGTTGCAGAAAAATTTGGGAATCAGAATGAAAAGTGATACCTTTGCAGTCCGTTTTGTGTAAACGCAGTAATAGAAGTAAATATAAAAAGAAAGAGATATGAAAAGAACATTCCAACCCTCCACTCGCAAGAGAGTCAACAAGCACGGCTTCCGCGAGAGAATGAGCACGCCTAACGGACGCAGAGTCCTGGCTTCCCGCCGTCGTCACGGACGCAAGAAACTGACCGTCTCATCTGAGGAGAGGTTCTAAACTGCAGAAACGACATTCAGGGAGGGTGACTTGGAAGTCATCCTCCTTTTTTTTGTCCCGGCTTCTTTGCATTTAAAAAACTTTTAAGGTAATTTGCGGCGATGAAACGCCGTTTTCTTATATTATCAGCCTCTGCAATACTGCTGTTTTTTCTGTCGGGAGGATGGTTGCTGTCTGCAGGAAAAGCTGTTTCCAGAACGGTGAATTCGTTGCCCAACCTGTCGGTACGCTCTTTTGCGCAGGATTCCAGGGGCTTTATGTGGATAGCTACGGACAACGGCCTTTGCCGCTACAGCGGACACGATTATCTTTATTTTTTCAGTGATCAGGAAACGGAGGGCTCCCTGCCCTCGGATAAAGTTCTGGACCTTGCGGTCGACTGCAACGATGCGGTGTGGGTGCTGACGGAGAAAGGTTTGTGCTACTACGACCGTATGGCCGAGGTCTTCAAGGAAATCGGGCTGCCTTTCTCAGTTCAGGGAATTATCTTCGATAAAGACCGTCTGCTTGCATTCGGCGGGAGCGGTCTTGCAGCGGTAAGCGTGGGAACCGGCGCGGTGACGTCCATTTTGACGGGGAACTCGTACAGCTTGTCGGACATGACCCGCGGCCCTGACGGAGCGCTCTGGGGCAGTCGTACGGACAGCCTCTCTCTGGTCCGGTTCAACGAGGACCTTAAGCTCGGCTGTTCGCTGGAACTCCGGTCACGCTCTCAGTTCAGGGACATAGCCTTTGATTGTGAGGGGAACCTGTGGGCGGGCCGCGAGAACGGCCTGTCCGTAGTGGATATGGCGACCTTGTCGGAGACTGCAGTTCCGGAGATACTGAAATGCGTGGAGGAGGTCGGCTCCAATGAGGTCAGCGTACTTCTTTCCGCAGACCGCACCATGTACGTCTGTATGCCTGGAGTGGGGATATACACCCTTGATTTTGCGGACGGCACCATGAGGACCGATGCGGTGGACCGTTTCGAGTTGAGCAGGATGAGCGATTTCAGCTGCACTTGCTGCGATTCGGAGAACCATCCATGGATAGGGACGAGGGACAGGGGGTTCGGCGTACGTTTCCTCGAAAAAAAGAATTTCGGCATCGCCCGCAACCTGTCGAGAAATACGGCGGGAAAGTACATAAACGGAATCGCGCTTTCGAAAGATACCAGAACAGGCTGGCTTGCAAGCTATTATAAGGGCCTGCTCCGTTTCGATACCAGAAACCACAAGACCAGGTGGTACAACTACGACACGGATCCTGTCCTGTCTTCCATAGGGAAAAGGGGTATACGCTCCCTGATGTGCGATTCCCGGGACAGACTGTGGCTGAATATGGAGGGCAAGGTCGCCGTGTGCGATGTCAGCGCAAAAAGCCTGACCCGGGCATCTGTGGTCTGTTCCGATACTGAGGTCAACAGGTTTGTGGAGGACACGGACGGAAGAATCTGGTTCTGCACTGAAAACGGCCTGATTCTATGGCATAACGGCGGCGGAAAGATATGTCTTTTCCCGGATTGCCGGATAATGGACGCCGTTCTGTCCGAAGACGGGGAAATGTATGTGGCGGTTGCGGGTTCGGGCATATACTCCGTCAATACGGGGGATCTGACCTGCCGCCCGGCTGAAATCGTGGATGAAGCGGCGCTTCCGTTTCTCAAGAATCCGTCCGTCCTGCACTGTGTGGATGGGGAGCTGTGGGTCGGCACCCACTCCAAAGGACTGTTCGCATTCCGGAAATTCTCTCCTTACAGGTCCTGGACTACGCAGGAGGGCCTCGGCAGCAATGACATAAGCGCCATTCTCGATGACGGGGAGGGAAATATCTACGTCAGCACAAGCTACGGACTGTCGATTATTACCGGCAAGTTCCGTGACCCGGTCACGTATTACCACGGGCGGTGGATGGCCTCGCAGCAGTTCTGTCCGCGCAGCGCGGCATCTTACGGGGAAAACCTGTTTTTCGGCGGCAACACAGGGCTGATAACGCTGAGGTCCAGTAGGATAATCCCGAATATCTCGGACGCTCCGGTGAATATCGTGCTTACGGATTTGAGCGTGAACGGAGAACCGATGCGCCCCGCTCCGGGCGGAGTCCTTGAGAAACTCGTGAATGACACCGACCGCATAGTCCTCCGCAGCAACCAGAACACCATCGGACTTAAATTCGACTATGTGTCTTTCATAGCCGAAGACAATGTCTCTTTTTCCTACCGCCTGTCGGAACCGGGTTCCAAGGGCGAATGGATTGATATAGGAGGGTACAGAAGCGTGAATCTGGCGCATCTCCCGTCGGGACACTATATCCTCGAGCTTGCATCCACGAACCTTGACGGGTTCAGGTGCAAGGAACCTCGGCGGCTCGAGATTGTCGTCAAGAAGTCCCCGTGGATTTCCTGGTATGCGGTTCTGGCGTATCTGCTGGTTATCGGCACTGCGGTGTGGCTGATTGTCCGGGCCGTGATGCACAGGAGGGTCAGGGCGGCGGAGGTTCAGGTCATGAAAGAAGAACTGGACAGGGTCTCGAGCCTCTTCAGCAGCAGCGTCAATGCCGTCAGGAATTCTTCGGCTGAGTCCGGTCAGAACGGGGCGACGGTACGGCAGCAGCCTGAAGCGGAAAGAAAACTCTCTGCCTCGGACCAGAATTTTATCAATTCAGTGACGGATTACATTATGACCCACATGACGGGCGAGCCCATCAGCATAGATTCCCTTTCGGACGAGATGTGCATGAGCAGGGCGAGTTTCTTCCGCAAGATGAAGTCGCTGACAGGCATGACCCCGAGCGATTTTATTCTTTCTTACCGTCTCGACAAGGCGGCATCGATGCTCAGGGAGGGCAGCTGGAGGGTCAACGAGATTTCCGACATGCTCGGTTTCAGCTCCCCGTCGCATTTCACGAAAGTGTTCAGGAACAAATTCGGAGTTTCGCCGAAAGAGTTCAGGGGATAAGCCTGCAAACGGCCCCAGGCAGTGCCGGAATGAGATTTTGAGACTATTTTTTGATACTGCCGTGTTTATTCTTTGAGACCGTAACCGCTAATTTTGCATCAGTTAATATTGGCGGATATGAAAAAACTGTTGACTCTCGTTCTTCTTGCATCCCTGATTCCCCAGGGTGTCTCAAGCCGCGACGGACATAAGAAAACCGTACAGCAGACTTGCATAAAGCCGGCGGCTACCGAATGGAATGAATCGACCGCCGTAAATCCGCCCTCCGGTTCGATGAACGGCAGGACAGTTGACGGCTACCGCGGAATCTGGTTCACCATAGGTCAGGCACGTTCTGAATACGGCGACAAATACTCCGGCGGCCTCGGCACCTATACTATGAAGCATATTCCGATGGCGGTATATGCTCCGGAGGCCAAAAAGACTTTTTTCGTATTCGGGGGCACTGACGAGACGGCGCACGCCTACCTGCTTTGTATGATAGGCTGCTATGACCACGAGACCGGCATGCTGAGCAAACCCGTTGTGGTCTACGACAAGGGCTGCCTCGGGGTGAACGACCCTCACGATGATCCCACCGTCCAGATTGACAGGGATGGCTATATCTGGGTTTTCGTGGCCGGACGCGCGAACAAGAGGCCGGGTATCCGGTTCAAGAGCGAGAAACCCTATGACATATCTTCATTCAAGTACGTGAATGAAAGCATAATGGCTTATCCTGAAGTGATTTACGACCCCGAGAAGGGATTTTTCCTGTTTGAGACAAGGTATGACGGGGTCAGACGTACTTTCTTCCAGACCAGCCCTGACGGCGTCGAGTGGTCGGACTATTATCCGATAGCTTCCATCATAGAGCCCGGAGAGAAGCGCTCCGGGCATTATCAGTTCGCGAATTATGACGGAGAGAAGCTCGTATGCTGCTTCAACCGTCATATCAACGGCAATGTGGACACCCGTACCAATATATATTACATACAGAGCATGGACTGGGGCAAGACCTGGACCACCGCCGCCGGAGAGCCGGTCGAACTGCCGGTTCTTACGGAAGAAGGCCCCGCTCTGGTACGGAATTACCGTCTGGAAGGCAGGAACTGTTATATCAAGGATATAAATTTCGATTACAAGGGGAGACCGGTCATTTATTATGTCACAAGCGACAACCACCTTACCGGTCCTGCCGGGGGAAAAAGAGTCCACTCCGTCGCCCGGTGGACGGGAAAGAAGTGGGCTTACTCCACTTTTGCGGAATCCACGCACTGCTATGACAGCGGCAGTCTCTGGGTGGACGGCCGGGAGATGACGATTATAACTCCCTCTGACACAGGGCCTCAGAAGTGGGGTACGGGCGGAGAGATGGTGATGTGGAAGAGCCGCGACTGCGGAAAGACCTGGAAACGGCACCGCACCCTGACACGCAACAGCTCCGCAAACCACGGATACGCCAGGCGGCCGCTGAATTGCAACGATGATTTCTATGCTTTCTGGGCCGATGGAAATCCGGACACAGCAGGTATTTCCTATCTGTACTTCTGCAACAGGAAGGGTGAGGTTTTCAGAATGCCGTACAATATGACGGAAGAATGGCAGAAACCTGAGCCGGTTGAATAATAATCAATAACTAACCATATAATTATGAGAGCATTTAAGATGATGTTCCCGCTATTCTTGGCTGCGGGAGTGCTGTTGTCCGCCTGTGCTACGGAAGAACCCGCCGGAGCCGGAGAGTCTGTGGAACTTCAGAACTTTCAGGACAGCATCAGCCTGCCTTATGACGGGAGCGGGGATGTATCGTTTTCCGTGAACTCGAACAGGACGTGGTCCATTACAAAAAGCCCCGATTTTTCCTGGCTGAAGTTGTCTTCACTGAATGGAGGGTCGGGACGTACCTCCGTAGTGACGGTATCTGCGGATATGAATGACGATCTTGAGAGGACCGCCTGGTTTACTTTTCATTGCGGTTCAGTCGAAAAGGTAATCGAAGTTACCCAGGCGGCGTTTCCGATTGTCCCGGAAATCAAGGTGGGACTTGAGGAAGGAGCTCTCTCCTTTGCATTCAACACCGTTGACCCTGTCAGTTTCAACGTATGGGGGAATGTCAGATGGACGGTGGAGAAAAACGGCCTCGAATGGCTCGAAGTCAGTCCCTGCGAAGGAGAGAGAAAGACAGATGTTATAGTAACTGTCACTCCTGTCGCGAACACCGGCCCTGAAAGGAACGGCACACTTGTATTCAAGGCTGAAGGGGCTCCGGATGTGGTGATTCCGGTCACCCAGGACGAATATGTTGATGAACCCTTCCTGAAGATTGCCGGTATTCCTGAAGACGGCAGGATCGCCTTTGAACGCAAGCCGTCTTCTCCCCTGACCCTCAGCCTTTCCACCAACAGGGGTTGGAAAATTGTCAAATCTGGCGGTATGGAGTGGATTACAGTTTCTCCGGAGTCCGGATCTGCCGCGGAAAATGCGCTTTCTATATCCCTTTCCGCGGGGGAGAACACCTCTGATACTGACAGGGAAGGGAAACTGACCATTATTTCGGATGACAGTTCAGTTGAGGATATAGTCCTGACTTTATCCCAAAAAGGATATGAGCGTCAATGGATATGGACCTTGGATCATACTGTCCTGTCTGCATCCAAGTGGGCGTCCGAAGCCAGGTCTTTCTGCGACGCCGAGACAGCCGTTATGGAGTGGCTTGTCGAAAACAACGATTCTTTCTATGCCTCTCCTGCAGACAGGAAACCGGTCGTAAGTTCAGACGGACTCGGGCACTACGCATACAAGCAGGTGTGGACCAATGACAATCTGCAGTTCACCGTTCCGGTGGAGGATCTGCCAGCAAATACGACAGTTTCCATTCAGTTCGCAATGTCGGCAAACCAGTATATCCCGGCATTCTGGATTGTGGAATATCTTGAGCCGGGATCTGACAATTGGCTTCCTACGTCACTGACATCTCTTACCTCCAAGAGAGGCTCCACTATGGATGCAACTTTCGTCCTGCCGGCAAAAGACAAGGTGGTAAACGTGAAGGAGAGTGCCGTAATCGGTCCCGTTGCCGGCACAGGAACGCTGAAATTCAGAATCAGGTGTGCTGCCGGCGAATACCAGGTTGACGCTTCCAGCCAGACGAAAGCGCATAGCAAAGGAACTCTGCGCTTCCGCCAGTGGAGCGACGGCACTTGCAATGAAATGCGCATAAAGATTGAAAAATAACCCTTTGCGATTATGAAGAACTATTGTCTGAAAACAATTCTACTGGCCGTCATTTCAGTATTGACGCTTCTCTGCGCTGACGGTGTCCGTGCGTCTGCAGTGAAAGCGACGCAGGGTCAGGATGGGGGAGCCGTGTCCGCAAAGGTGCGGGGAACGGTCATAGACAAAGACGGCCTGCCGGTAATCGGCGCGGCTGTAATGCTCAAAGGTAAGAAGTCTTCCGGAACCGTCACGGATCTTGACGGAAGATTTGAAATTGCTGCTCCTGCAGGTGCGGAACTTGTGATAAACTGTCTGGGCTACTACGAAAAGGAAGTCGTTTCCACTGGAAAGGAAATGAGAATTATCCTTGAAGAAGAATCCACTCTCCTTAATGAGACGGTGGTGGTCGGTTACGGAGAGCAGAAGAAGGAGAGCGTGGTTGGAGCCATTTCCCAGATATCTACGGATGACATAGTCAATACAGGTACCGCGGATCTCAGTACTGCGCTTGCCGGCAAGTTGTCCGGAGTAACTACAATTATGAACGGCGGACAGCCCGGCAACAGCGAAGCTACCATCCTGATCAGGGGAGTTTCCAGCTGGAACGGATCTTCGCCCCTTGTGATGGTCGACGGTGTGGAAAGGAGTTTTTCAGACCTCGATCCCAATGAGGTGGCTACCGTTTCAGTCCTGAAAGATGCTTCCGCTACAGCTGTCTTCGGTGCAAAGGGTGCCAACGGGGTCATCCTGGTGACTACACGTACCGGTTCGGTAGGCAAGCCCAAACTTTCGGCTTCGGTCACTTACGGAATGGACTTCCCGACAATGCTGCCGGAGCATATCACTTCTGCTTCCACGGCAGAAATGCTTAACGTGGCGTTTATGAATGCGCAGAGTTTCGCCTCGCTTTATCCGGACAGCGTTATAAAAGAGTTCAAGAACCCTTCTACAAGGCTCAATTCCATCCGTTATCCGGACAATGACTGGTTCGATCTGACGCTTAAGGATATGGCCCAGAGCCTTACCGCCAACCTTACACTTTCTGGAGGGAGTGACCGGCTGAAGTACTTCACTTCTTTCGGCTACAGCAAAGAAGGCTCGATATTCAAGGATTTCTCTAACTGGGGAGCTTCGAATTTCGCTTATGACAGAATGAATTACAGGGTGAATCTGGATATGGATATGACCAGGACCACTCTCCTTTCGGTAAGGTTTGGGGGAAGCATAGGTGTCCAGAGTGTCCCTACCGGGACAGGCTCGGTATCCGTGGCAAAACTGTTCGGGAATATGTATTCTTCATCGCCTATGATGTATCCGGCCTATTATCCGGAGTGGATGCTCGAGGAGGTGCCCGATACAGATTATCCGGATATGTTGTCAGACAGGATAGCGTCTTCCGAAAATGCCTACTATGACAATATCGTGAAACTTCTCGGCTACGGTTCTTATGAGCAGAAGGTTTCAGGAAAACTGTTTACGGACCTCAAACTCAAGCAGAACCTTGATTTCATAACCAAAGGTCTGTCTTTGAACGCCAATGTTTCCGTAAGCACCTACTATTCGCGTATCTCGCAGAAGGCAACGCACTCGAATCCGGTATATGTTTTCAGGTGGGATGTCTATGACTCAGGTACCGGCGAGAATCCCTGGCAGAACAACAAGGCTGCTTCAGAAGAGGTGTTCGAGCAGCCCGGTTTCTCAGTCACCAAGGGAGGGGTCTCTGATAATTATTACCTTACATTCTATTGGGAGGCCGCGCTTAATTACGCAAGGACATTCGGAGATCATTCCGTGTCCGCCCTTGCACTTTTCAACCAGAGGGAAAACATCAGGACCACGAATTTCCCCTACAGGACGATGGGCCTTGTCTCAAGGGTCACATACAACTACAAGAGGAAATACCTTCTGGAGACGAACCTCGGATACACAGGTTCGGAACAATTCGCTCCTAAGAACAGATTCGGACTTTTCCCTTCAGTGGCGGTAGGCTATGTCGTATCGCAGGAGAAATGGTGGAAGTCATCGATGCCCTGGTGGTCGAAGATGAAATTCCGTTATTCTGACGGTCTCGTCGGCAATGACCAGACCTCTTCCCGCTGGCTGTATTACAGTTCCTATTCCAAGGGCCAGTTCGTGACGGAAGACAGCGCAGCCAACGATGCCGCGCAATGGGAAACCGCACACAAGAGAGATCTCGGCGTGGAGATGGGATGGCTCAAGGACCGTCTCACCTTCAATGTGGATCTTTTTAACGAAAACCGCGAGAATATGCTCCTCTATCCTAACGTGACAATGCTTGTGGGCACAAATTACAAGGAAGTCAACAAGGGCTCGATGAAGAAGCACGGCGTAGAGTTCGAACTTGGATGGAAGGATATGCGTACAAGCGGTTTCGGATACAATGTTTCTGCAATGCTGTCCCTGAACGAAAACCGCATCACAAATTACGAAGATGCGCCGTATGCACCGGATTACCAGAAGGTTGCAGGTAAACCTTACAAGGGCCAGACTGACGGGGCCAGCCTTGTTGACTCAGGCTTCTATACGAGCATCGATGATATCCACAACTACCCCTCGTATTCTTCATCCTGGCAGTATGTCAATGTCGGGGCTTACAAGTATCTGGATTATTCTGCCGACGGGCTCATTACAAAAGATGACCTGCACGCGATAGCAGGCAGCCAGTATGCACCGCTGAGCGCTTCGTTGAATTTCGGGCTTGAATACAAGGGCTTTGAGTTCAGGATGCTCTGGACCGGAAGCTACGGGAAGTATGTGAACTACAACCGCAGCTGGGAAATCGAATTCAATAAGGGTGATTACCGTGTCAACAAGTCGCAGCTGGACTATTGGCGACCTGACAATACTGATGCGACGCACGCGACTCTCGTGTTCGGCGGCCCTTCCGGACATCCTATGTATATGTGGGCCGGAGGCGATGATGACGGCTGTACGATGATGCTTGAAGGCCATACCTGGAGACGGGCGGACTACATAAATCTCCGTGAAGTCTACTTCGGATACACGGTGCGTTCAAAGCAGTTCTACAAATCTACGGGCTTGCGGACACTTAATTTCTTCGTGACAGGAAACAACTTGTGGACGTTGACCGATCTTCTGGAAGGAGATCCACAGAGTACGACATTTACAAGCGGCTTCTATCCCAATATGTTGAAAATCAAGATAGGGGCGAAAGTGGGATTTTAATGGACAAACTCAATATGAATAAAATAATCCATACTGTAATTCTTTCCTGTGCGCTCTGCCTGTGCGGGTGCAGCTGGCTTGACATCAATCCGGAGACAGGTCTCGACGAGTCCGAAGTGTTCTCTGTCTGGGACAATTACAAATCATATTTTGAATATGTCTACGACGGAACGACCAATTCTGAAAAGACAAGTCTTAAATTGGGCTATCCGGCGTATCTTGATGCCTGGAACCTGCGTTTCTCCTGGACGTCGCTTACCGATATGTCGGACACCGGGCGTCTTGTCAGGGCCCACAGCATCAAGGCCGGGACTCTGGGAGCTACGGCGTCGATGTTTACTACCGACCTTGAGCGCAGACCCATTTCATATTCGATGTTCAAGGTCATAAGGATATGCAACAAGGCCATCGCAAATATCGACAAGGTCAGGAACATCCCCTCAGAATCCGACCGCGAGGATATCCTCGGTCAGGCTTATTTCGTAAGGGCCTACGCGCACTTTGTCCTCTGCCGTTATTTCGGAGGTATGCCGTATCTGGATAAAGCTCTCGAAGCGGGTGACGACTGGGATATCCCAAGGATGTCATCGTATGATACCTACGTAAGATGTGCGGAAGACTTTGACATAGCCTATGAGCATTTCGAGAAGGCGGGTAAGGTGAGGCGTGACTCCGCACCCGGACAGCCGGGGCATCTGAACGCGCCGGATCAGGCAAAGCCTAACGGCGTCGCGGCAAAGTCAATGAAAGCCAGGGCCCTGCTGTATGCGGCAAGTCCGTTGAGCAACGTTAACGGCCAGTCGGATTGGGAGAGTGCCGCACTTGCCTGTGCGGAGGCTCTTGACATAGCTCTGGACAATTCTTACGAACTGCTCCCGGCGGCGCAATGGCAGAACAACTTCATCAACTCGAGATATACCAACGAACAGATCTGGGCCTATGTTTTCCCTACGGCTGTCGCCAAGGACGCCACGTGGTCAAGCATCTATACCTACGCTATGTCGAATTATTCGAATGCAAGCGGCGACTGCCCCACGCAGAATTTCGTGGATATGTTCGAGACAATATACGGGGAACCTCTTGTTACTGAAGAAGACAGGTCGGCTGCGTCCGATGCCGGGCACTATAACGAGCAGAATCCTTATGCCGGCAGGGACCCCAGACTGGATATGACAGTCCTTCACGACGGCAGTGTGGTGAGCGGCTGCAAGACAGGCGTGAATTTTTACTACGACCCTTCCACGCGTACTTATCCGGGAACTAAAATCGAAGGTGCGTCTTCCTCACGCTTTTTCGGCAATGAATGGGGTTCGAACGACACAAAGGGTATGACGAATACAGGATATATGGTGAACAAGTGGTGGGACGGCAAGTTCAACAAGAGCTATAACCGCACCGACCCCCTCATAAGGCTCGCCGAACTGTACCTGGATTATGCCGAAGCGGTCAATGAGGCTTACGGCCCCGATGGAAAGGCGGGAGAACTTGAACTGACTGCCGTCCAGGCTGTAAACGCTGTAAGGACCCGTGCGGGAATGCCGGGTGTCCTCGATGGTTTTACCTCGGACAAAGATACTTTCAGGGAGAGGATTCATAATGAGAGGACGGTGGAACTTGCCTTCGAAGGACATCACTATTATCTTGATATCCGTCGTTGGAAAACCGCTCCCCAGACTATGACCAGGACCTTGACCGGTATGTATGTGGAAAAGGTCGCCGTCAGCGGCGAGTATCCTTTGGGACGGCGCTTCGAACGCCGGGCAATCCCTTCCAACCGCCAGGCGAACTGGAAAGATGCTATGTATTATCTGCCCTTCCCGGTTGAAGAGATGAATAAGATGAAAAATTTTGTCAATAACCCTATATGGTAAAAATGCGGAATATGAATAAGTGCTATTTGATGATAACTGCGGTGCTGGCGGCTGTTTGCGTACCTGTCAGCTCCGGTGCGGAGCCTGCCGGAAAGGATTCCGCGGCCGTTCATTCCGCGGCGGGCTTCAGAGTCCGTCAGAATCTGGTCTTTCCGTATGGAAATACCATTGAGAAGTCGCTTTCCACCGGTTCTGCATCGTCTTTCTATGAAGAAGACATAAACAGGTACCCCTCTACTGACATACGTCTTGCCTTGAACGGCGTCATTCCCGGCCTGGCGGTTACTGAAATCAGCGGAATGACCGGCGGAATGTACGGCTCGGAGTCTTCAAGATGTACGCTCTCGTCACGCGGGATGTCGGTTTCGATGGTAGTCGACGGCCTGCCTGTCAATCCGTTCGAAGTCCAGTTGGATGCGGAGGAAATCGAAACGGTCACTCTGGTAAGGGATGTGGTGGACAAGGCAAGATTCGGTGCCCGCGCATCCGACGGAGTCCTTTTCATCACAACCAAAAGAGGCGCCTCTAAAGGACGGACCATAAAAGTCGGGGTGGAAAGTGGACTCAGCGTTGTCGGCAGGCTGCCTGAATGGGTCTCGGGCGAGGATTATGCCCGTTTGCAGAACAGCGCGCTGCAGGCCGCCGGCTATTCCCCTCAATTCACTGAAGAGGATATCGCGGCAATTTCTGAAGGGCGTCCCGACGACCTGTTCCATCCCAACGTGGACTGGAGGTCTCTGATGTACAAGGATACAAAATCTTACAGGAAAGCCTCGGTTGCCGTTGCCGGAGGTACAAAATCAGTGCAGTATTCACTTAATCTGGGGTATCAAGGAGAAGGCGACATCTACAGGCTCGGCAAGGATGCCGCGTACAACAAGGCTAATGTCAGGACGAATCTTGATGTGGATGTAACGGAAACCCTGAAGTTCAAAATCGGACTGTCTTCAAACCTCAGTTTCCGTACGTCTCCTGTATGCGGTAACGTCAATACATCAGTGACCGATGAATTTGGCAGGTTCATATCCGCGACCAATACCACGCCTGCGGTTGTATTCCCGGTTCATCTCGGGAAGAATCCCGAAAACGGCGGATGGGTCTACGGCGCAAGTGAAAGGTATTCTCTGAATCCTTACGCAGCTCTTGTGGAAAACGGGTTCACGACTATGAGAAGCCGCTCCGGTATCATCAGCGCGGCTCTGTCCTGGGATGCGCGAAAACTGTTGAAAGGTCTTGAATTCGATTCCAACGTCAGTTTCAGCACCTTGAATATGGACCGCATAGGAAAGAATCCGGACTATCTTGCTATGATTTATAATCCGGATACCGGAGAATCCGTAAAAACTTCGCACGAAGGGACGAAGGTCTCCGGCAAGAGCAATTACGGAAAGTGGTACCACCAGCGTCTTGTCTTCAACGAGAGGGCGACGTACCGTTATTCTGGGAGAGGACACGACCTGAATGCTTCGGCAATGTACTATATGGAGATGACGGAGCGCAGCGGCTCGTCTTTGCGTGAGCGCCAGCAGACGGCCGTCCTTGCTGCGGACTACGCCTATATGAAGCGGTATCTTGTGCAGCTCAGCCTCAATACGAGCGGATCTTCGATGTTTATGAAAGGCCGCCGTTTCGGGTTCTTCCCTTCAGCCGGTATCGGTTGGGTCCTGTCGGAAGAAGACTTCCTCAAAAATTCAAAGACAGTGAACTATCTCAAGCTCAGGGCACAGGCAGGAAAGACCGCTTACAACCCTTTCGGTTCACAGAATCTGTATGAGGACCTCTATGGCTCGTCCAAGTCAATTACGTTCGGACCGGCTTCACAGGGCTTCGAGTGGCTCGGCTCCTATACCCGCTATACCTCTTACGCGACGACTCTGCGCAGATTGGGCAATTCTGACCTTACGTGGGAGGACCGCAGTGAAGCTGTCGCTGGAATCGAAGCTAAATTCTTCGGTGGCAGGCTTTCGATGAGTGCGGACGGATACTATACGCTGCGTGACGGAATCATAACTGATATAAGTGCCGTGAATCCTTCTGTCTATGGTATGGACGGTGTTGCGACTTATGCCAATTACAACAAGATTTCTTACTACGGCGGCGAAATCGCCTTGAACTGGACGGACAGGATAGGGAAGTTCGAATACTCCATAGGCGGCTGGATGCAGCTCCCGAGGGGGAAGTATCTGAGGTACAATGAACGTGAGATTAACGGCTGGAACCGCGTCGAAGGCTCGGAAATAGGAAGTTACCACGGGTACAGGTGCCTGGGAAAATTCGTTTCCGACGATGAAATCGCGACTTCCCCTGCACAGTCTTTCGACAGCAAAGTCCAGGTAGGCGACTTGAAATATGCGGATATGAACGATGACGGCAAGATTGATTCCAATGACCTGACAATCGTTGGAAATACCCGGGCCAGGCTTGTGTATGCCTTGAATGTGTTCCTGAAATACGGACGGTTCGATCTGACCTTGTCCGGAGTCGGCCGCGCCGGTTTTGACGTGCCAATGACGAATTCATATTTCTGGAACGGCTGGGGTACGGACAATTATTCCGTATTCGTCCGTGACAATATCGGCGGTGATTACCCGCGACTTTCTTACGACAAACTGACCAACAACTTCCAGAATTCCGATTTCTGGCTCCGCGACGGAGGATGGTTCAAACTCAAGAACGTCGAGCTCGGATGCAATTTTTCTTTCCGCGGCTCCAAGGCTATTAACGGATTGCGAGTGTTCTTGCGCGGCACCAACATCTTTACTGTCAGTCGGATAAAGGATGTTGAGCCTGAATCCGTGGATTCCGGTGTCTCGACAGATCCCCTGTTCAGGACATTTACAGCCGGAGTCAAGTTGAATTTTTAATACTGATTCAGATGAAACGAACATTGATAATATTTTCCCTGGTCATTCTTGCGGCGGCGTGTGATTTCCTTGATCCGCTTCCCGACGGAAATGTGAACAATGACAATATCCGGGACTTCCCTTCGTACATAAGGGGGCTGGTGGACAAGGCCTATGCACTTATGCCGACTTCCTATATCAGCAACGAGTACATATATCTTGATGCCGCTACGGATGACGCCGTAATCAGCTCAGCGTCTTCTCCTATGCAAAAATATGCCACAGGCGTCATTTCTCCGGACTCGAACCCGTTTGAGGAATTCTGGACAAGGGATTACAAGGGGATTATGTATGCGAACGAATTTCTGAAGGACAATGTCGGGAAAAACACACGCTATCTTGTTGACAAGACTAACAACGCACTGCTGCAGAAATATCTGCAGGGTGATGCGTTCGCCCTCCGTGCCTGGTATGAGTTCGATCTTCTCCGCAAGTTTGCGGGGCGGGGGACTGACGGTACCCTTCTCGGAGTGCCTCTGGTGACCAGCCCGGTGGATGTCTTCTCGGCAGATCCGCAGAGCGTACGCCGCAGCACTTACGACGAGTGCGTTAAGCAGATTCTCAATGACTGTGATTCGGCTCTGTTCTATCTGCCGGAAGCAAACAGGGACTGGCTCGGCTTCCATACCACGATTGACGGCGCGTCAAGGTGGAAGAGGTTTGACGGGCTTTCGGTCAAAGCTTTGAAGGCAATGGTCTGCCTTTACTGGGCATCGCCTGCGTTCAATCCGGAAAATGACCTGTCAAGGTGGGAACGCGCGGCTGAATACGCGGCGCAGGTAATGGATTTCAAACTTGTCAGGGACGGTGCATACGGTTTCAATCCTTCCGAAAAGTTCACCTGGCTATGGCCCAACAGTATGGAAATAGTTATGACGTCCAACTGGGATTCCAACTCCGATATGGAAGAACTTTTCTACCCGGAGGGATTCCGCGGCAATGGTTCTGTCGGTGCCACCCAGAATCTTGTGGATGCCTTCCCGATGGCAAACGGATACCCTGTGACTGACCCCCGTTCCGGCTACGATGCCGCGAATCCCTACAGCGGCCGTGATCCGAGATTCTACTGCACTGTCAACTACAACGGAAGATCTCTTGTCCGGCCTTCGAACGGCAAAACTATGTATGTGTTCGATATGTCTGAAAACGGCAGGGATGCGGCAGGCAAGGTCGGCAGTGTGCTCACCAATTACTATGTACGCAAATTCGTCAATCTGGAATGGAATCTCAACGATGATTCGGTGAATACGCAGCCGCGTTCCGTTTATTATTTCAGATGGGCGCAGATGTGCCTGGTGTTCGCCGAGGCTGCGAATCACGTTTCCGGACCTCTGGCATCTCTTTACGGCTACACTCCGAAGCAGGCGCTGGGCTATCTGAGGAGCAGGACTACTGTCGAGGGGACACCGGGTGTAGGTGCGTCCGGCGACCCTTATCTTGAAGAAGTCGCGGCTCTTGGCGAAGACGCATTCGACGCCCTTGTACGGAATGAAAGGAGGATAGAGACGTGCTTTGAGGGAGAGAGGTATTTCGACTTGAGAAGGTGGTGCGGCGATTCCTGGGAAGAAGTCTTAAACGTGGATGTAATCAGGCCCGTTTTCCGGAACGGAGGGGTGTCGTACGAGACGCTTGAAAAACGACAGTTTGCATCGCCGTATCTGCCGCTGCCGTACTATGATGCAAAGAAATGCTCCCTGACGCAGAACCTCGGATGGGATAGCTGGCGTTAAATGGTTACTATGAATAATAAAGCATTGGATATGAAATCATCGTATATTATCAGGCACCTGGCCCTCGGACTTTCAGCTGTTTCGCTTCTGTCTTTGGTCGGCTGCTATGAGGACTATGTGAAAAACTACGAATTCAGTGGTGTCTACACTGCCTATCAGTATGATTTGAGGACCTTCGTAGTCGGAGAAGGGATGGAGTTTGAAATAGGCGCGGTACTTGGCGGCGTAATAAACAACGACAGGGACAGGGACGTATGGTATGTTTTCAACGATAATCTTGTCACTGAGGACCTCCGGCAGTATGTGCCAGGCGAGACTTCGCCGTTCAACGCCTTTACGGAAATGTCGGGTTCCACATCTGTAGGAGCCGTCAGCCAGGGGTATGTCAAGACTGCACTTAACGACAGCGGTATCAAGTCTCTGACTCCGCTGCCTTCGGAGGCTCTGCTTGACGCGGGCGGCAGATGTATCCGCATAAGCCGCGGCAGACATACCGGAACTGCTACTGTCAAGGCCGATTCGGCGGCTTTTCTCGCCCTTCCCGGAGCAAGTCCGCTGCCGTACTATGCCTTCGGCTTCCAGCTTACTTCAGCCGATGCCGATACGGTGCTGCTCTCCAAGTCATACGAAGTGGTGGCAGTCAGATATGAGAATATGCTTTTCGGCAACTGGTACCATAACGGCAAGACAGAAATCTGCGATGCGCAAGGAAACGTCGTTGAAACCAAGTCGTATCATTCCGAAAGCAATTCCACTGATTTGTGCGTGCTGCAGACTGTGGCGCCGGATGCTGTTATGGCAGATAAGACAGGGTATGTCCAGGGCAATATGAAGATAAGCGTGAATGGCGGCGTTGTCTGCCTTTCATCTGTCGAAGGCGGTCCCGTAATCGAAGATCTTGGCTCTTCTTTCAATGACGCGCTCCTGCTGCAGAACCGCAAACTGTATCTGAAGTACAGTTTTACGGACGGGAACGGTATGCGCAATATCGTGACAGACACTCTCTCTTTCCGTAATAGGATACGCGACGGTGTCAATGAGTGGCAGGATGAAAACAGTGACCATTATAACAAGTGATAAAGTCTGTCATTATGAATAAATATAATATCGTGTTATCGTTTTTCGTTTCAATGATGCTCCTTGCCGGATGTATGGAAAAGGAGCTTACTCCGCCGTCAGGAGTGGAAATTGTTGATTCTGAGGTTTCTGCCGGAGACCCGTATCATATACAGGGACAAGGGTTCAAGGAAGGTGATGTGATTTTCTTCGAGTCGAAGGATGCCCGTTACAGATTCCAGTCCGTAGTTGACGCTCCGAACGTCTCTTCTTCAGGCGTTGATGTCTTTCTGCCGAAAGAATTTATCTACGAAGTGGAATACTACGTCTATCTCGTGCGCGGGGTGGAGAGAGTGGCACTTGGAAACGCCGTGTTTCACAGAGGCTCTCTTTTCCTTGAAGACGGTATGGACTACTGCGGGCTTGTCACGGATTTAGAGGGTAACCCTGTACCGGGTGTGACGGTAAGCGACGGATATTCCTGCACGGTCACAGACGAGAAGGGAATCTGGCAGCTCAAGTCGTGCGAATATTCATATCAGATTTCGGTTTCCATCCCGGAGAATTACAAGGTACCGATTGAAAACGGGCTGCCTTGCTTCTGGCACAACATATCCTCGACCCAGTACAGGTACGATTTCAGACTGGAGCCGCTTGAGCAGGTTGAAAAGGAATTTTACCTTTTCTGCCTTGCGGACCCGCAGTGCAAGAACCAGGGACGCAACGTCAAACTTTTCGCGGAGGAGACGATACCTGATATCAAGGCGATGACATCAACTTTGTCCGCATCGGCCCCGGTGTACGGCATCACCCTCGGAGACATCGGATACAACGATTCGGATACGGATCATAACTCCAACAACGGCATATATGCTTCTATGAAAGAGGCTATGTCTGTCGGCAACACGGGAATCCCCATATTCCAGGTTATGGGCAACCACGACAATATTCCTGTCAATCCCGGGGATTATTCGGTATCGACGGATATTTCCGGACAGCGTAACTTTGAAAAGGCGTTCGGGCCTGTGAATTACTCGTTCAACAGGGGAGATGTGCATATCGTCGCGATGGACAATATCCTTATGACAACGCTTGGGAATTACTCGCGCGGCTTCCGCGACGACCAGATCGAATGGCTCAGGCAGGACCTTTCAAATGTCTCCAGGGACAAGATGCTGATTCTGTGCCTCCATATCCCTTTGGGAGACTATTCCGATGCCAATACCAGGGAAGTCATATCTCTGATAGAGTCGTTCCGTTCCTGCCACGTGATGTCCGGCCATACGCATTACTCCAACAACGTAATCTATCCTAATCGTTACGAGCATACCCACGCTGCTGTGTGCGGCGCCTGGTGGTGGTCGACAATCAATACCGACGGTTCGCCCAACGGATATGCCGTGTACAAGATAGACGGGGCTGAAATCACGCACTGGCAGTATAAGGGCGTAGGTATGGATTTGTCCGACCAGATCCGGATGTATCGTGCAGATCTCAGTTATATGTCCGGCTATACTCCGGCTTACAAGTTCTCCATAGATACCCCGGGCTATATCTGGGCCAATATATGGAACTGGGACTCTGACTGGAAAGTTGAAGTTTATGAGGACGGAGTCTTTTCCGGCAATATGACAAGACAGACTACGGGAGTCCGCAGGGACGCGTGGGCTGTTGGCTACCATATGGGAGTCGTGGGCCGTACATCGTCAGGATACGACAAGACGAATGTAAGCCACCTGTTCTACTATTGTCTGAAAAATCCCGCTTCAAAGGTTGAGATCCGGGCGACGGACGGTTTCGGCAATGTTTATGTGCAGGACAGCTTTACCGACAATACCCGGTCCTGCTGGCCTCTTGCCTCCATTGACGAAGGCAGGTATTGATTCTCCCGTCAGACCCCTATTTTCACGACGAATTTTCCATCGTACCAGGGGTCGTCAAGCCACTCCTTTACAGGCCAGGTGCTGATGACCGGGGCTTTGCGCTGCTTTGGGGCCGAGGAGAAGTGACGGGCGAGGAAACGGCTGATCTCCTCGTTGATCTCCCCGCCTTTCAGGCAGATGATGCCCTTGCGGAACTTGCCCCTGACCCAGGGGTAGAGCTCCGAAAGATCGGCGACCGCCCTTGTGACGACCCAGTCGAAAGTCTCGTCGAGGGTTTCCACCCTGGCGTTTACGCAGCGGACGTTCTGAAGCCCCAACTCCTCCGCCACGGCCGTGGCGACCTTGATTTTCTTGCCGATGGAATCGCAGAGCGTGAACTCCGCGCCAGGGAAAACGCTCGCGAGGGGAATCCCCGGAAAGCCTCCGCCGGTGCCGAGGTCCAGTACCTTGACTCCGCCTGCGCTCCACTGCCGGAAAGTCTCCGGAGAGCGCCTTTCGAGGTACTCTGCAATCGCGAGGGAGTGCAGGATATGGTGTTCGTAAAGGCTGTCTATGTCCTTGCGGGACACGACGTTGATCTTGCCGTTCCAGTCCCGGTAAAGTTCGCACATCTGCGCGAAATCCTCCTTATTTGTCTTCATCGCGTTTCATTTCGTCAATAAGCGCCTTCGCCCTGCGGATGCGGGTTCTGACGGTGTTCAGCTCCATTCCGAGTTCCTCGGCGATTTCCTTGTACTGCAGCCCCTCTATGATTCTCTTGCGGGCGACCTCGCGGTACAGTTCCGGAAGCGCGTCTATGTATTTGTGGCTCTGAGCTTCGTCCTCGTCCCTTATTATGGACTCGAGAGGGGTGTCGATCTGGTCCGGCAGGGCGTCGACAACCCCCGACGGGTGCAGATCGTCGTCGAGATAGACCATCTGATATTTCTTCTGGTCGCGGTGCTGCTGCTCGATTGTGTCGAGCGCAGTGTTCCTGGCTATCCTTTTCAGCCAGGTGGAGAACTGGCTGAGAGAGGGGTCGTATGTGCGGATCTGCCTGAAAGCCTTTTCGAAACTGCGGGAACAGATGTCATCCACGTAGAAATCGTCAAGATTCTTCATCAGACTCTTGATGTAGGCGCGCAGGGTATCGATATGCGTGTCCCAGAGGGAGGTGAAGGCGGCTCCGTCTCCTATCATCGCCAGCCTCACGAGTTCATCAATGGGCTTCGAGCCAGGTCTTTCCATAATTGCATTCAACTGTAAGAGGAACAGAAAGTTTCGTCACGTTCTCCATCTCACGCACCAACATCTCCTGTACGGGCTCGATCTCGTCCGAGGGCACTTCCAGCACAAGTTCGTCGTGGATCTGCAGCACGAGGCGGCTCCTGCGGGCGTCTTCGCGGAGTCTGCGGTCGACGCCTATCATCGCAAGCTTTATGATGTCGGCGGCGCTGCCCTGAATCGGGGCGTTGACGGCGTTGCGCTCGGCAAAGGAGCGGATGTTGCCGTTCTTGGACTTCAGGTCCGGCAGGTATCTGCGGCGTCCGAAAATGGTTTCGGCGTATCCGTTCTCACGGGCGGTTTCGAGGGTTGCGGCTATGAACTCCTTAACGGACGGGAATGACGCGAAATAGTCCTCGATCAACTTCTTCGCTTCACTTCTCGGGCAACGCAGCCGCTGTGCCAGTCCGAAAGCGGAGATGCCGTAGAGTATGCCGAAATTGGCGGTTTTCGCGATTCTGCGCTGGTCTGCGGACACTTCTCCGACAGGGATGCCGAAAATCTTCGCGGCGGTTGCGGCGTGCACGTCGATTCCCTCGCGGAAAGCCTCTATAAGATGCCTGTCGCAGCTCAGATGTGCCATGATGCGGAGTTCTATCTGCGAATAGTCTGCGGACATCATCACCGAATCCGGGCTGTCCGGAACGAAAGCCTTGCGGATTTCTCGCCCCTCTTCCGTGCGGATGGGGATGTTCTGCAGGTTCGGGTTCGACGAGCTCAGCCTGCCGGTGCTCGTAAGCGCCTGATTGAACGTAGTATGTACCCTGCCGTCGATCTGGGATATATATTCCGGGAACGGCTCTATATAGGTCGAAAGCAGCTTGCGTGTGCCGCGGTAATCTAAAATCGCGTCGATCACAGGACTCCTGTCCGCCAGGGCTAAAAGGGTCTCTTCGTCTGTGGAATACGAACCGTGAGCGTTTTTTTTCTGCTTGGGGTCGAGTTTCAGCTTTTCGTATATGAGTTCCCCGATCTGTTTAGGCGAACCTACATTCAGCTCAGGGTCTCCGGCTATGCTGCGCACTTCCGCCTCTTTTTCGTGCATGCGCTTGCGAAGACCGGCCGCAAACAGCTGCAGGGAGGC
>Ga0129311_1000657_pt1 | contig 28497 bp, 28 predicted proteins | sample Go1ome_FD_94435 | JGI IMG/M metagenome (GOLD analysis project Ga0129311, IMG submission 94435) | Western lowland gorrila individual fecal microbial communities from Wisconsin, USA - Go1022B metagenome | ecosystem: Host-associated > Mammals > Digestive system > Large intestine > Fecal | place...
CAAATAACCAATCCACAGCATCCTCTACAGTGTAGCATATGTCCTTGGAGAGGGACACTAAAAACTACTACTCTATAATACAAGGAGCGTATATGGTTATGCGCAGGAAGAAGGAGGAACAGACCGATGGGCTAAAGAAAAATATGCGGCCCGTCTGCTGCCCGAAGTGCGGTCGGCGGATCATGGACGCAGTATCCGGTACAAAAACACAGTTAATTATCCCGAGGAGATGCCGGTATCCCGATTTTATTGTAAAGTGCGGGCACTGCGGCACTGAAATCGGGGTAATCAAAACTGAATAGAGAAATGCTTGATCCGCTCCGAGCCTATGGGCCGGGAGCTGACCGGAGATACCGCCACGGCAATACGGCAGGGCCTGTAAGGAATGTATATGGGCCGGGGAAACGGATGGCTAAACCGGGACAAGGATCACTCGTTTGTTTGAGCATGATGCACGGAGGGAAGATTTCATTCCAAAAGCGGTCAACCCTCTAATACGCCACTTCCATAGAGGGGTGGATATGACATTGAGCCTGACAGGCGGCACTTTTTGTGCTGCTTGTCAGGCTCTTTTTTTGTTTGTAGCGGCATAGCTGCCGCCTGCCGGGCTCCGAAAGGAGAACGGCAAAATGAAAGTCCGATATGAATTTGTAACAGGTGAATTTTCGGAAATTGAGGTGGATGACAGCCTCGGCGAGCTGCTGGTGGATTTTGACCGGCAGGAGTACAACAACGACCACAAAGAAACCCGCCGCCATGTATCCCTTAACGGTATGGAGTATGAAGGGGAGCTTTTTTCTTCGGTGGCGGATACCGCCGACGAAGTGGAGCGCCGGGAGGAGCTGACCCGGCTTATGCGGGCCATGGAAGCCCTGTCCCCTGCCCAGCGGGAGTTGGCGTTAAAAGTTTACTTTGAGGGGCGCACTTATGCCAGCATTGCCCGTGAGGCTGGTGTTGGAGAAAGCGCCATCCGTGACCGTATGAAGCGGATTTATAAAAAACTTGAAAAATATTTGAAATAGACCCTGCGGATTTGCCTTTCCCGTGGCCTAACAGTGAGGGCCACCGATACGCGCCCTTAGAAAGAGGTGAAAGGCAAAATGCAACATAACTTAAAAATCAGTATTGCGCGGGAACAGGATACTGGTGGTATTGTCCGCTGTAAAACAGTTTCTATGCGCGAGCGGGTGCTTCGACGTTTGTTCGGTGATACGCGCCGGATCACTGTCATTGTTCCCGGAGGCAGCGTAAAGGCGCTGTCGGTTCAGGAAGTGCCGGGGGTGGAGCATGATGGCTGTGCCTGAAATGACCATTCCACCCCTGCCGATTAGGGCGACACCTTACTGCCACCAGATTGAAGCGTATTGTTACGCCTGCGGCTTGTTTGGCCTGCTTCCCGGAGGAACTATGCAAAGTAGAGGATGCGCGTTGCTTATGGAAATGGGAACAGGAAAGACGATTACCAGCATTGCCATTACCGGCGCACTTTCCAACGCGGGCCGGATACGCAGGGCGCTGATCGTGGCCCCGCTGTCCATCCTTGGCGTATGGGAGGAGGAATTTCAAAAGTTTGCAGACTTCCCGTATGCGCTGGCTGTCCTTTCCGGCACCGGCAGCAGGAAGCTCGATACCCTGCGCCACATGAACGGAGCTGTTCTGCAGGTGGTCGTGGTGAATTATGAGAGCGCATGGCGGATGGAAAAAGACCTGCTGGCATGGCGGCCCGACCTGATTATTGCAGATGAAGGCCATAAAATCAAAACTCACAACATTGCGGCCAGTAAGGCCATGCACCGGTTAGGTGTGAAGGCTGGATACCGCCTGCTGCTCACCGGTACGGTTATTACAAATAAGGCCATAGATGTGTTCTCACAATTCAAATTTCTAAATCCGGCCATTTTCGGCCAGAGTTTTTACGCTTTTCGGAGCCGGTATTTTGACATGGTGGGTTATGGGAACCATACGCCGGTCTTGAAGAAATCCATGGAGGCAGAGCTGACAGAGAAGCTCCACAGTATTTCTTTTCGGGCCACGAAAGCGGAATGTCTGGATTTGCCGGAAATTACCGACGTGATCCGGCAGGTGGAATTGGAGCCTGCGGCCCTTCGGATATACCGGGGGATTGTAAAAGAGAGCTATGCAGAGCTTTCCGGTGGCGAGGTGACGGCTCCGAACATTCTAACGCGGCTTTTGCGGCTGTCCCAGCTTACGGGCGGATTTATCGGCAATGACGAAACTGCCGCCGTGGAGCAGGTAAGCGCGGCAAAGCTCTCGGCCTTGGAGGATATTCTGGACGGTATGGCGGCAGAGGGCAAAAAGCTGGTTATCATTGCCCGCTTTATCCCGGAAATAAAGGCGATCTGCAAGCTGCTGGAAAAACGGGGCCTGCGGTATTCCTGCATCACCGGCGAGGTGAAAAACAGGGACGAGCAGGTATCCGCCTTTCAGAATGATCCGGCGGTTATGGCCTTTGTGGGACAGATTGCAACGGCGGGGCTTGGTATTACCCTGACGGCGGCCTCTACCATGGTCTTTTATTCGCTGGACTATTCTATGTCAAACTTTGAGCAGACCAAGGCCCGGATACACCGCGTGGGCCAGCGGATGCCCTGTACCTATTTATATCTGGTGGCCCGTGGCACCGTGGACGAGAAGGTTCTGCTGGCGCTGAAAAATAAGGCAGACCTCGCCAGAACCTTAGTAAACGATTACCGCAGCGGGAGAAATCCCTTCGCTGCATAGATGGGAGGATTTATGGATTCAGAAAAAATGTTTGAGCTGGCTGACCGGCTCCGGGCGCTTCGTGACGAGAAGGCCGAGGCCGAGCAGCGGCTAAAGGAAATCAACGCCGCCATTGATGAGGCGGATTACCGCCTGTCTGAGCTTATGGCGGAAACGGAAACGCAGAATTTTACCCGCGCGGGAATGATGTTCTGCCTGACGACCAAAACCCGCGCCTCCGCAACGGCTGGCCGGAAAGAAGAATTGTTCTCTGCCCTGCGCGGCGCTGGATTTGGCGACCTTGTGTATGAAACGGTGAACGCCAACAGCCTCTCTGCCTTTGTGAAGGAGCAGATCGCGGAGAATGGGGATGCGCTCCCCGGATGGCTTGACGGGCTGGTAAATGTCTTTGAGAAAACCAGCGTGAGCCTGAGAAAATCGTCAAAGTAAACTTTTAACAGGAGGATATATCCCATGAGTAATAAGAACGAACTTACCACTACCGGCGCGGGTTTTCTGGCCCTTGCCGACTTCAATATGAATGAAACCATGGCCGAGGAGTTGGAAGGCTTGGAGGGCGGTTTTGACCGCGTAAAAATCCCGGCTGGCGGGGCCACTATGTTTGAGCTGCCCGGCGACGAGGCGGACGAGCCGGAAACCGTGAAGGAATTTTCGGCGGTGATCCTGTACCACCATCCGGTACTTCAATACTACAAAGAAAAATATACCGGAGGCAGCAACCCGCCAGATTGTGGCAGCTTTGATGGCGTGAATGGTGAAGGCACTCCCGGAGGTGTCTGCGCGAACTGCCCCTTAAATCAGTTTGGCTCCGGCGAGAACAACAGTAAGGCCTGCAAAACCCGACGCAGGGTGTTCCTGCTGCGCGAGGGCGAGCTGTTCCCGTTGATTCTGTCCCTGCCGACTGGCTCCATGAAGGAATTTTCCCGCTACATTAAGCGCCTGCTGTCTAAGGGCAGAAAGAGCAATTCCGTTGTGACGCGCTTCTCTCTGAAAAAAGCCACCAATAACAGCGGTATTGCCTACTCGCAGGCGCAATTCTCTATTGACCGTCCGCTTACCTCTGAGGAGCAGGTCTTGATTACGAAGCTCTCTGAACAGGTGAAGGGATACAGCCGCCGCGTGGGATTTGATGTGGAGGAGTCTGCGGAAGCGCCCTTTGTAGACCCGGAAACCGGCGAGGTCATTGAACCTTTGCAATAAATGAACCGCCCATAGCGGAGCGGGGCCTTCCCAGCCTCCTCCGCTTTTCGGGCAGAACGGAGGAATTATGAACTATTCATGCGTAACGACGCTGAACAAAATAAAAGAATATCTGGCCGGGGCCGCTGTGATCGCCTTTGACTTTGAAACCTCTCCCAAGGAGGAATACCGCAACGAGGAGCGGGCCGCGCTGGATGCCCATAAGGCGGATATTACCGGAGTGAGCTTTTCCGTATCGGAGGGCAGCGGAATCTATGTGCCGCTCCGGCATAAGACCGGGCAAAATGTGACGAAGCCGGAAGCGGTTATGGAGTATCTGCGGCAGGCCCTTTTTGAAAATGCCACTGTGATAAAGGTGGCCCACAATCTTTCATTTGAAGCTATGTTTTTGTATGCGTTGGGGACTATCGTACAGCCGCCAGTCTATGACACCATTGCGGCGGCCCAGCTTACCCTAAAGAGTGGCACTGCCTTTCGGGGCCTGTCAGATAGTGGTCTGAAAACCCTCGTGCCGCAACTCTTTGGAATAGAGTTGCCGGACTTTGAAACTGTGACCGCTGGGTGGTTTTTTGACGAGCTATCCCCGCAGGATACGGAAACAGTCCGCTATGCCTGTGCTGACAGTGACTATGCCCTGCGGCTGTACCACCTGTTCAATGGCTGGTTTGATAAATACCTGCCGAAGCACCGCTTCCTTGTGGAGCAGATTGAAAGCCCCACCGCCGTATATTGCGGCCTTATGCGCTATAATGGCCTGCTCATGAATCAGGCGGCCATGGAGGCAAAGCAGGCAGAGGCGGAAAAACGGATTGCAGAAATCCGGGAGGAAATCGCCTTTATGATCGGCGACGTGGAGATCGGGGCTAACGCCTCAACCTCTGCTTTCAAAAAATACCTGTTTCATGACCTCGGCCTGCCGGTCTTGAAAACAACGGCGAAGTATCAGGAGGCGGCGGACGATGCCACTATGATCCTGTTGGCAGATTGGTGTCGGGAGAACCGCCCGGAGCTTACGCGCCTGTTTGAATTGGTGCAGGAATACCGCCGCTGGGGCAAAATCAAAGGAACCTATTTAGACGGCTATCTGCGTCATGTAAACGGGGCCACGGGCCGTATCCATCCCGACCTTATGCCGCTTGGTACGGAAACAGGACGGTTTGCCGCCCGCAATCCGAACCTTCAAAATATGCCCCGCAAAGGCAGCGACCCTATCGGGATTCGGAAGATGCTGGTTGCACCCTCCGGGTGTGCAGTAATCGAGCTGGACTATTCGCAGGTAGAGCTGCGCGTCGGGGCCTTTTATTGCCGGGATGAGAAAATGCTGCAAACCTACCGGGACGGCGGAGACATTCATGCGCAGACGACTTCGGTTATTTATCATATCCCCGTGGAGCAAGCTGCTGATAAAAACGCCGAGAATTACAAGGAGCGCCGAACCATAGCGAAAAACTGTAACTTCGGCGTATTCTATGGGCTGTTTCCGCGCGGCCTGCAAAATACCCTGAAATTTAAGGCCGGACTGGACGCTTCTTTTGAGGATTGCGAGGAGATCATTGCAAACTTAAAAGCCGGTTATCCGCAGCTTTCATTATGGCAGGAGGTTGTGAAGCGGCAGGCCAAGGTGCGCCGGTACAGTGAAACGTGGCTGGGCCGCAGGCGGTATCTGCCGAACATTACCTCTGAGGATTGGGGGAAAAAGAGCTTTGCCGAGCGGTGCGCCATGAATACACCGATTCAGGGAACGGCAGCGGATATTGTGAAAATGGCGATGGCGCGGCTGGTCTTGGTGCTGCCGGACTATCCTTGGATTCAGCCGGTGCTTACCGTCCATGACAGCCTTGTATTTTATGTCCCGGCGGATAAGGTGATGGCGGCCGGTCGGCTCATTAAGGGCCTTATGGAAAAACAACCCTTTCCGGAATTTGATGTGCCGTTGGTGGCCGAGCTTGGCGCGGGCGCGAATTATGGCGACTTAGAGGATTTGGAGGTGGAGCTATGAGCGTGAACCTTTACAATTCTGAGGGCTATCTCGATCCGACAGCCTATGAGGCCCTTTCCCGGATCGAGCAGGAGGCCAAGCGCACCGCCTATAAGCCGCTGGTTTTTATCTGCTCCCCTTTTGCCGGAGATATGGTGCGCAATGCCGAGCGGGCGCGGGCCTATTGCCGTTTTGCGGTATCAAAGAACTGTATCCCGATTGCGCCGCACCTTCTGTTCCCTCAATTCATGGAGGAAACAGATCCGGCCCAGCGGGAGCTTGGTATCTTTTACGGGTTGGTCTTGCAAAGCAAGTGCAAGGAGGTGTGGGTATTCGGGCGGATGATCTCAAAAGGAATGGCTGTGGAAATTGAAAAGGCCAAGGAGCGCGGTCTTCTTCTCCGATACTTCACTGACCGCTGCGTGGAGGTGGTAAAGAAATGAGAAAAGCATTGAACATCCCGCTGGAAGAATTTCTGCGGCCTTTCTTCGGGCCAGCGGATCGTATCTGCCTGCGGATATTTGACGATAGAAAAACAGGAACTTTCAAAGGGGCTAAGTTGGAAACAACGCTGGCCGGTATCCCGGCCCTTATGGATACTCTCAAAAAGCACAATGAGAAAAACAGAGGTGTTTATTTTGTGGTGAACTCTGGCGGCCATGAGGACGGCGAGATTACCCGAATCAACGCACAATTCATGGAGTGCGACGAGCTGTCCTTGGACGAGCAGCTCACTCAGATTGAAGCGTTTCCTCTGGAACCGTCGCTTATCGTAAAAACCCGGAAATCCCTGCATACCTACTGGCTCATTAAGGGCGGCGATGTGGCGGCTTTCCGCAGAGTGCAGAAGCGCCTTGCGGCACACTTCCATGGGGATCGTATCTCAGACTAACTTCAACAAGGAGCTGGAAGCCGGATTCCCGGAAATCACGCGCGGGCGGGATAAGCTCTCGAAGCGCCGGATATGGCGCGGAATTGCCTATGTGGAAGGAGGTGTGGAGGCCGATTGACCGTTTTCGTGACCGGCAGAACCGGAAAAACCGGGGTTGCCGCATTTCTTTGCATTATAACCAAGGGGATGAAAGGCTTAAAAATAAAGAAAAAAATATATAGAGTGGTAATTTCCCGGTATCCCCGGTTTTTGCGGTATAGCGGTCTGGCCCGAAGGATGTTAGAGAAAGATATTGTGGCCGCGATTCTGCGGCATTTGAAAAACAGGCCCCGGTGCTTTGCATGGAAAACCCACGGCGGTATGTACGGCACCGCAGGCATACCAGATATAATCGCCTGCGTGGATGGCAGATTTATGCTTTCGAGGTGAAGCAGCCCACGGGAAAGCTCACCCGATTGCAGGAAGTAACCCTTGATAAAATACGAGCCGCTGGCGGTGTGGCTGTTATGGTGACTTCCGTGGAGGAGGTAAAGGCCGCCATTTCAGTGAAAGGAGGCTCGCTATGACGGTGAAAGAGTATCTCGGTCAAGCCTACCGGATCGACCAGCGGATTAACAGTAAACTGGAACAAGTGGGAAGCCTGCGGGCCTTGGCAACGAAGGCCACTGCCACCCTCTCCGATACTCCGCCCAGCGGCAGCAGAAATGTGCAATCCATGGAGAGCATTATTGTGAAAATCATTGATCTGGAACATGAAATCAATGCAGACATAGACGCGCTGGTGGATTTGAAGCGGGAAATCGTGGGTGTTATCAAACGAATCAATAACCCGGAGTACCAGACGTTGTTGGAATTGCGGTATCTGTGTTTCTTCTCTTGGGAGAAGGTGACCGTGGAGATGGACTATGATCTGCGGTATCTCCACAAGCTCCACAGGAAAGCATTGGAGCGGTGTGCAGCATTCATATCAGTAAAAAAATAAAGGCAAGGCACATCTTTACTTGGATGTGCCTTGTTATTTAGCAAAATTAATTATAAACCCTGAAAATTCTTTCTTAAAATGTTCTTCATTGACTCAAAATCTGGATATGCTAATTCAAGTGTATTATGTGATTTGAAGAACAAAAACCACTCATACATCCAAGGATTTGGTGGTATTAAGGCTTTAACTTGCTTATCGGTGAAGTGATTAGGAAAAATTTGTTGGAGGGTATAGAGCCGTCCTAGATAATGAGATACTAAGTACGCTTGTTCAATGCCATCAGTAGTTGCATGATAGTTTTGATAAAGCAATTTTTCTTGTGCTGGGATTTCTATGTTTACAATATCGTCAATTTGGGATTCATTAAACATATCATCCCCAAAAGTGTATTTCCTGACAAAATAGTATCCCTTTGATCGTGCATTAATTTCAGTCCAAAGCTGAAACATTGCATTTTTGCTAACGCTTAGTATATCTTCGTAATTAGGCGCTCCTGTTAAAGCAGCAAAATTAGTAAAGTCTACGGCATGAGTTGTTTCATGCACAATGGTTCCCACCCAATTTGCATTATCTTGTTGTGTAGATTCAAGGAGATATTTTTGATTTAGCAAAACAGAAAACATACCGTCAACAGTATTCGGGGCAACGGTAGTTCCATTATAGCGGTTTAGAGTGGCAATCTTTTCAGGCTCTTTTGCAGCATGAAGTGGGCGCAGCTCTGTGTACGATTTGGCCATATCATCTGTTATAGAGTATTTTATGGAGATAGGAGGAATATTAAAGGTGTTAAAAAAGTCAGCCACAATATATTGTAATGTTTGCTCAAAAGAAATAGGTTCCATTTTTTCTGCCTTTCTATCATAGTTTTATATAGATTAACACATCATAGATATATATTCAATGTAAGAAATTTGAAAAGGACACTAAAAGACATAGAAAGACACTATGGAAATCTGATAGTATTACAATAGCAAAAAACAAAGATTACAGTAGCCTTCGCAGGATAATCTGCGGGGGCTTTTCTTATGCCCGGAAAGGAGGCGGCAGCTATGCCATACAAACCGAAGCGCCCCTGTTCCTATCCCGGCTGTCCGCGACTGACTGACGGGCGCTATTGTGAGGAACACCAGAAGATTATCACGGCGCATTATAACAAGCATGAACGCGATCCGGCCAGCAAGCGGCGTTATGGCCGCGCATGGAAACAGATTCGTGACCGGTATATATCGGCACACCCACTATGTGAACAGTGCCAGAAGAAAGGCAAGATTACACCCGCTGAGGAAGTACACCACATTCTTCCGCTATCGCGCGGCGGCACCCATGTAGAAAGTAATTTGATGGCCCTTTGTAAGCGGTGCCATTCTGAGATTACGGCCCGCGAGGGAGGACGTTGGGAACGGCGGCACTAAGCCTCCGGGGGTAAGCAAATCTCTATGTCCGGCCCACTGGGTAGCGGGCATGGGGTATCGCGTGAAAAATCGCGTTTTCAAGTTGGGTATATAGCCCGCAGTTTCAAGAAAGGAGGTGGCGGTCATGGCAAACGGCCACGGAGGCGCGCGCATTGGCGCGGGCCAGAAGAAAAAGGCGCTGGCGGAAAGAATCGTTGAGGGCAATCCCGGCAAGCGTAAAATCACAGTCATGGAGTTTTCGGATACGGCCAGCCTCCAAGGAGAGGCAATGCCGCCGCCCCGTGAGTATCTGGCGGCCCGGCAGAAAAACGGCAAGGAACTTCTTGCTGTTGAAGTATATGAGCGAACATGGACGTGGCTGAATGAAAGGGGCTGCGCCCATTTGATACCGGCGCAGATTTTGGAGCAGTACGCTATGGCAATCTCCCGCTGGATACAATGCGAGGAATGTATCACGGAGTATGGCTTTCTGGCAAAGCACCCTACCACGGGAAATGCCATTCCCTCGCCCTATGTTTCCATGAGCCAGAGCTTTAGCAAGCAGGCCAACAACCTGTGGTATCAGATTTATCAAGTAGTCCGGGAGAACTGCTCCACCGAGTATAAAGGGGCAACCCCGCATGACGATATGATGGAGAAGCTCCTGACCGCCCGGCGTGGCGGCTAAAAGATAATTTTAACGGAGGTAGGATATGAATATTTTACAGCTTCCCTTGGAGGAGGTACACCCATATAAAAATAATCCCCGTAAGAATGACGGAGCCGTGGATGCGGTGGCGGCCAGCATTAAACAGTACGGTTTTCTTGTGCCGCTGGTGATTTCAGCCGACCATGAAATCATTACCGGCCACACCCGTTATAAGGCAGCAGGACGGCTTGGCTTGAAAACGGTTCCCTGCGTCATTGCCGACGAGCTGACGGACGAACAGATCAAGGCTTTCCGTTTGGTAGACAACAAAGTCGGTGAACTGGCCGAGTGGGATGTGGATTTACTCCCGCTGGAGTTGGCAGACATTGCGCAGGATCTGAGCGTTTTTGGTTTTGAGAGCATTTCCGAGGAGGAGTTTGGCGAGGAATTTACGCTGGATTCCGGGGAGAAAAAGCCTTACCAGCAGATCAGCTTGACGCTCCATGATAAGCAGGCGGAGCTGATTCTTGCCTGCATTGATTACGTCCATAAGAATGACGAGGTGCAGGAAACCTTCGGAAATGAGAACCGCAAGGGCAACGGCGTTTATGAGGTGGTGAGGCAATGGGCCGAGCAAAGGAAATTAGTCTGAAAGTCATTCCCGGCAAAGTGGCAAACCCATTTATGCGGCAGCACCATTACAGCGGAACTGTGGTAAACAATAGCTGCCTGCATTTTGGCGTATTTTTGGATGGGCGGCTCCATGGCGTGATGAGCTACGGGCCGAGCCTGAACAAATCCAAAATCCTGCCGCTGGTGGCGGGGACTGGCTGGAATGAATATCTGGAACTGAACCGGATGGCCTTCGACAGTGTACTTCCCCGCAATTCCGAGAGCCGGGCGATCTCTATGAGCGTTAAGCTCCTGAAAAAATATGCACCCCATGTAAAGTGGATCATTAGCTTTGCCGATGCCTGCTCCTGCGGCGACGGGGCAATTTACCGGGCCAGCAATTTCATTCTGACCGGCATTAAGGAAAATGAGGCCCTTTGTCTGCTGCCGGACGGTACGAAAATTCACAAGCTCACGTTAGAGGCGAATCCGCTGGCTCCTCGGAAGGAGTTAGGAGGACGTTCTTTCTTTGACGTGACGGACGGTAATTTTAGCTGGGGCCGGTACATGGAGGCAGCAGGCGGCGTTCTGCTTTCGGGGTATCAGCTTCGCTATATCTATTTCATAGATAAAAGCAAACGGAAGGATTTGACCGTCCCGGAAATCCCCTATTCCCGCATTGACGAGCTGGGGGCCGGGATGTATAAGGGCGAAAAAATGACACTGGCCGAGCGCCATGTGGGAAAGGAGGCACCGGAATGGGCCGAGCAAAAGAAATTGTAATGAAGGTGATCCCGGCCAAGGTGGCAACACCGTTTATGAAAGCCCACCATTACAGCGGAAAGGTCGTCAATAACAGCACCTTGCACTTCGGCGTATTCTTGGACGGACAGCTTCATGGCGTTATGTCCTACGGGCCGAGCCTCGATAAGTCAAAGATCATCGGGCTTGTAATGTATAATGAAATTAGTTGAAAGTATCCTGACAAAGAATCCCTGCTATACCGCAGGGCGAAAGATCACAGTAAAAGGGCTTATGCTGCACTCGGTTGGGTGCAGCCAGCCCAAGGCATCTGTCTTTATCAATAGCTGGAACAGCCCAAGCTATAACAATGCCTGCGTCCATGCGTTCATTGACGGTAACGATGCTATCATTTACCAGACGCTCCCATGGAACCACCGTGGCTGGCATTGCGGCTCCGGCAGTAAGGGAAGCGGTAATAATACCCACATCGGCGTTGAAATGTGCGAGCCTGCCTGTATCAAATACACGGGAGGTTCTTCTTTTACCTGCTCAGACAAAGCAACAGCGAAAGCTGTGGCAAAGCGTACTTATGAGGCGGCGGTGGAGCTGTTTGCCTATCTCTGCAAAAAGTACAATCTTGATCCTACGGCGGACGGTGTGATTATCAGCCACCGGGAGGGGCATAGCAGAGGGATTGCATCTAACCATGGCGACCCGGAACATCTTTGGAACGGCCTTTCTATGGGCTACACCATGGACGGTTTCCGTAAAGCGGTAAAGGCGGCCATGAATGGATCTGACTCTGCACCGGATACCAGCGGATATACAAAAATCATGGGGATGGCGGTTGCAACGGCGGCGCAGATGCAGGCTTATATTAAGCAGGTCAATCCGTCCGTGGCACAGTCTGTTATTGATATGATCCCGCTGTATCTTTCCGAGGGAAAGGCCGAGGGTGTCCGTGGCGACATTGCCTTTGCGCAATCCTGTCTGGAAACCGGCAATTTCGGCTTTTCTCAGTCTGCGGTCACATTAGATCAGAATAACTTTGCAGGTATGGGTGTCACACAAAATGGCATGAAAGGGCTTTCCTTTGCTACGCCACAGCTCGGTATCCGTTGCCAGATTCAGCACTTGAAAGCGTATGCGTGTACGGATGCGCTGGTAAATGAGAATATTGATCCTCGTTTTAAGTATGTGACCCGTGGTTCTGCGCCCTATGTGGAGTATCTTGGGATTCAGGAAAATCCGAAAGGTGTGGGCTGGGCCGCAGGTGCCGGATATGGAGAAAAAATCCTTACGATCCTGAAAAAGATAACGGGAGCTTCGGGAACAACAGGCAACCTGTACCGGGTACGCAAAAGCTGGGCGGATGCCACTTCTCAGAAAGGCGCTTTTGCAGTGCTGGATAATGCAAAGAAGTGCGCAGACGAGAATCCCGGTTATGTTGTTTTTGACAGTAACGGAAAACAGGTCTACCCGGTGACTGGCACTAATACCGGCACAACTTTGTACCGGGTGCGCAAGAGCTGGACGGATGTGGCTTCACAAAAGGGAGCCTTCAAGGTGCTGGATAATGCGAAGAAGTGTGCCGACGAAAATGCTGGATACTCTGTCTTTGACGAAAGTGGTAAGGTGATCTATACCGGAAAGGTTGCAGTGAAAACCTACACCGTAAAGAAGAATGATACGTTGTGGGGGATTGCAGCGAAACAGCTCGGTAATGGCATCCGCTACAAAGAGATCAAAACATTAAATGGCCTGACTTCGGACACGATTTATGCCGGGCAGGTTTTGAAGATTCCGAGTAAGTAATTGTATGGGCGGCCCTTCGGGGCCGCTTTTTTGAGAGGAGGCAAATATACCATGACTGATGCTGAAAAGGAAAAAATTCGTTTCTGGCGTTTGGAGGGCCTCGGATATGGTACGATTGCCGCCCGGCTGGGGCTTTCTGAGAATACGGTCAAGAGCTTCTGCCGCCGCAATCATTTGACTGGCGTGGCCGCAAAGGAAGTGCCGACCACCTGCCGCCATTGCGGCGCGGCCCTTTCTTCTTTACCGGGACGCAAAGGGCGGAAATTTTGCTCCGAAGCCTGCCGCCGCTCATGGTGGAAGGCGCACCCGGAGCTTGTAAATAGAAAAGCATTTTACCTTATGACCTGCGCTCATTGCGGGAAGGAGTTTAAGAGCTATGGAAACCGGACGAGGAAATATTGTTCTCATGCCTGCTATATCACGGCACGTTTTGGGGAAGGAGGCAGCCATGACGAAGGAACAGTTTGATAGAGAAAAAAAGTATCAGGCGGCCCTCGCTGTGGCCCGTAAAATGCTTGAAAAAGAGATTATCAACGAGGACGATTTTCTGCGCATAGAGGCCAAGTTAAGGGAGAAATTCCGGCCCATTTTAGGCGGCTTTTTATTCTGAAAAGCCTTTCTTTTTCGGGTGGCTTCCTATAACATCAGTGTCCTGAAAGGAGGGCGTATTTATGGAACGCATTATTACAAAAGTTGCGCCTGCTACATTACAGCAGGCTCCAAAGGCAAAGCGCGTGGCCGCCTATGCGCGGGTATCCAGCGGTAGAGAAGCTCCGCTCCACTCGCTTTCCGCTCAGATCAGCCATTATAACGCATTGATCCAGAAAACGCCGGGCTGGGAATACGCTGGTGTGTATGCCGATGAAGCATTAACTGGTACAAAGGAAAGCCGTGGTGAATTTCAAAAGCTATTGCGGGCCTGCCACGCTGGCGAGATTGACTTGATTCTTACAAAATCGGTTTCCCGTTTTGCACGCAATACCGTTACTACCCTGAGAACAATCCGGGAACTTCGGCTTATAGGCGTGGACGTATTTTTTGAAGAACAGAATATCCATACATTAGGCGAGGAGGGCGAGCTGTTGCTTACCCTCCTCGCTGCATATGCGGAGGAAGAAGCCCGATCAGTATCGGAAAATCAGAAATGGCGTATCAAATCCAATTACGAGCAGGGCCTCCCTTGGAGCATTACCATGTACGGTTATAAACAGGTAGATGGCAGACTGGAAATTGTACCAGAGGAAGCAGAAATTCTTCGTCTGGCCGCTGACCTCTATTTGGAAGGCTGTGGCCGGTACAAAATTGAAAAAGCCTTTGCCGATGCGGGGATCACCGGCAGACAAGGCTCGCCGCTTTCCGGTAATAGTATTATCAACCTTCTCTGTAATGAAAAATCCGTTGGTGATATGCTCCTGCAAAAAACCTATGTGGTAGACCCAATCTCAAAAGAACTTCGGCAGAACAATGGCGAAAGGCCGCAGTATTATGTGGAAGACAGCCACGAGCCGATATTGGACAGGGAAACCCAGCAGCGCATTATAGAAGAACGCGCCCGGAGGGCTGCTATTTACAAGCCCCGCTCTGGCGATTACAGCAGAAAGGTATTCCCCTTTACCGGGAAAATGGTCTGCGGAAAATGTGGTAAGAATTTTACAAGAAAAACAGTAGCCATTGGTACAAGATCGGAAAAGGCGGTCTGGATTTGCCGGACATTTCATCAGAAAGGAAAGCTGTACTGCGCATCAAAACGAATCCCGGAGGTCATTTTGGAGCAGGTAAGCGCGCAGGTCTTAGGTCTATCGGAATTTGACGCAAAAATCTTTGAGAAGAAAATCAAAGTAATTCAGGTGCCGGATAACGGAGAGTTGATTTATGTGTTTCATAATGGAGCGACTGTGACCGCCACTTGGGAGAATCCTTCCCGGCGGGAAAGTTGGAATGAAGAAAACCGCCAGCGGGCGCGGGAATACGCGCTGAAAGGTGCTGCAAAAAGGAGGGCTGCGTCATGCCAGAAGTAAGAACAGCGCGGGTAACAGTAATTCCGGCAAAAAAAGACCGGCTCCCTATTGCTGCACTTGGCGGCGAAGAAAAAAAGCGCCTCCGGGTGGCGGCCTATGCCCGTGTATCCACGAACAACGAGGAGCAGCTCACCAGCTACGAAGCGCAGGTGGATTATTATACTCGGTATATTCAAGCAAAGGAAGAATGGGAGTTTGTGGAGGTTTATACCGACGAAGGCATTTCCGCAACGAATACGAAAAAGCGCGACGGCTTTAATCGCATGGTAGCGGATGCACTGGCTGGAAAGATAGACTTCATTATTACAAAATCTATCAGCCGTTTTGCCAGAAATACGGTGGATACATTAACCACCGTCCGTAAGCTCAAAGAAAAAGGGATCGAGGTGTTTTTTGAAAAAGAGAATATCCGCACCCTCGATGGTAAGGGTGAGCTGCTTATTACCATCATGTCCTCATTGGCGCAGGAAGAAAGCCGCTCTATCTCTGAGAATGTGACGTGGGGCCAGCGGAAACGCTTTGCCGACGGTAAAGTGAGCCTCCCCTATGGCCGGTTCCTCGGATACCAAAAAGGCCCCAATGGCCTGCCGGAAATCAATGAGCAGGAAGCGCAGACTGTAAAGCTGATTTTTCGGCTATTCCTTTATGGGAAATCTCCCTCGGCCATTGCAACATATCTCACCGGCGAGGGAATCCCAACGCCGGGAGGCAAGACCAAGTGGCGGGCAAAGGTAGTTGAAAGTATCCTCACCAACGAGAAATATAAAGGCGACGCCCGCCTGCAAAAGAAGTTTACGGTGGATTTCCTCACGAAGAAACAAAAGGTCAATGAGGGCGAGGTGCCGCAGTATTATGTAGAAAACATCCATCCCGCCATTATCCCACCAGAGGTATTTGACCTCGTACAATATGAATACAAACGCCGCAAGGCAGACGGCCACTGGACGAGCAGCATACATCCATTTAGCGGGAAAATTTTCTGCGGGAATTGCGGCGGCCAGTATGGCAGTAAGATATGGGATTCCAACACAGAGTATCGCCGCCTTGTATGGCAATGCAACGATAAGTATAAGGGAAGCCGCTGCCATACACCACACCTAACAGAATATGAAATCAAAGCGGCGTTTCTGCTGGCGTTCAATTCTGTACTGAATGATAAAGCGGAGATCATGGCAGCATATGACGAGGTAATGGAAGCATTAACGGATACCAGCGACTTTAATTCCGAGCGGGAGCAACTTCAAAGCGAGGCTGACGTGGTAATGGTGCCTTTCCTACTGCTTTTTTGTCGCGCTAAATTCTATTAAAAACTGTCCCTTTAGACATATCGAGTGTTCATAACGGATTTGGGTTGTGAACACTCGATTATTTTTTATAGATTGGGTAGGAGGGGCGGGCCGCTCGTCGCCCCGACCTCTCACACCACCGGGCAGGTTCAGGACTTTCACCCAGCGGATTTTGCCTATGCCGGGGGCACTAGGCCTCGCACCGAGAAACCGGTGCGAGGCCTTCTGTGTGTTCTGTTTTACACGTCGAAGCGGTTATAGCTTTCGTAGCAGTCCAGGCAGAGCTTTTTGCCCCCTGCCAGGCGAATCCAGTTGGCGCCGGTGACTTCGCCGCAGCATTCGCAGGCGTAGGAATCGAAGAGCCGTGCCTTTTCCGGCAGGCGGAGCCTGGCATCCATGGCCTCGAACATCTCCGACGGCTGGCAGTTCTGGTAATAGGCGAAGGATTCCTCCCGGGTCATGCTCTGGGGTCTGGGCTTCAGCACCAGCCGCAGGGATTCTCCGTTTTTCCGGTTGAAGAAGGTGAAGGCCTGCTTGCCCCGCATATGGAACAGCAGATTGCCCTTGCCCACGCTGCATCCCAGCATTACCTGGATGGCATCCACGCCGCAGGCATCGTTTTCGCTGATGCACACAATTTCCTCGTCCGGGGACAGGCAGCCGGCGTTGCCGCCGCCCCCCAGCTGCAAGCCCATGCGCTCAATGGCATACAGCGCAGCCTTGTAGCCGATGGTCAGGCCGCCGCAGGCGTGCCCATGAAATTCCACACATTTTTTCCACAATTCCTTATTTTCGTCCATTTCAGAGAAACTCCTTTCTTTTTTCCGGCGGGGGTTATTCCTCCACCAGCACCATTTTTCTTCCTTCCACATCCAGCACCCGGCCCTTTACCTGGTATACCTGCTTCAGCGCCTCCGGGGTCAGCACCTGCCAGTCGCCGGAATCATACACCTGCCCCTGCCGCAGCAGCAAAAACCGGTCGCAGAACCGTAGCGCCAGATTCAGGTCATGAATGACCACAATGGCGGTCAGGCCGTCCTTGTGGCAAATCTCCCGGACAATTTTCAGCACCTGATACTGATTGTGAATATCCAGGCTGCTGGTCGGCTCGTCCAGCAGCAGCAGCTTGGGCTGCTGGGCCAGTGCCCGGGCCAGCATCACCTTCTGCCGCTCGCCGCCGGAGAGCTGGTTGAGAAACCGCCCCCGCAGGGCATCCAGGTTCAGCCGGTCCATGGCCTCGTGGACAATTTGATGGTCTTTTTCCGTAAAGCCCCATTTCATATAGGGCCGCCTGCCCAGCATGACCACGTCATGCACGGTCATCTGGGTATTGGGGACGTTCTGGGATACGAAGGCAATCCGCTGGGAAACCTGGTGATTGCTCATTTTCAGGATGTTCTCCCCGTCCAGCAGGAAGGAGCCTTCATCCGCCTTGAGAATCTTATTGAGGCATTTCAGCAGGGTGCTTTTTCCCACGCCGTTGTTGCCCAGAATGGCAAGGAATTTCCCCGGCTCCAGCTGAAAGTTTACATCCTTCAGCACCTCGTTGCAGCCATGGTAGTGATAGGAAATATGATTCACTGCAATCATTTCCCCTTGCCCCCCTTAAACAGAAGATACAAAAACAGCGGGCCGCCCAGGAAGGAGGTAATGGCACCGATGGGCAGAATGATGGGCATGATGGCCACCCGGGCAAACAGGTCGCCCAGCAGCAGCAAGGTAGCCCCTGCCAGCACCGAGCCGGGAATCAGATAGACATGGTTGTTGCCCACCACCATGCGGACAATGTGGGGCGCAACCAGGCCGATGAAGTTAATCAGGCCCACCCGAGAGACAATCATAGAGCAGGTCAGGCAGCACAGCACCATGTTGCTCAGGGTCAGCTGCTGCACGTTGATGCCCAGGCTCACGGCGGTTTCCTCGCCGTTGAGCAGGGCGTTATAGTCCCAGCGGTGGAAGGTGCAATACACAATCAGCACCAGCACCATCAGCGCCATGCCCCGCAGGTCGCTCCAATTGGTGCTGCCCAAATCGCCGAAGGTCCAGAACACCAGGTTGGACAGCTGAATTTCATCGGCAAAATACTGAATGAGGGTGGTGGCGCCCCCTAGCATGGAGCTGATGGCAACGCCGGACAGCACAATGCCCTCGGCGGAGACCTGCTTGAGCCGGGATAGCCCCAGAATCACGGCTGCCACCGCAATGGAGCCCAGAAAAGACCACAGGGAAATGGCAACGCCGCCGGTGAGATTCAGGGTGACAATGGCAAAGGCAGCCCCGAAGGTTGCGCCCTGGGAAACGCCCAGGGTGGAGGCGGAGGCCAGGGGGTTATGGAGAATGGCCTGGAGGATACAGCCCGCCAGACCCAACCCGGCACCGGCGACAATGGCGGTGCAAATGCGGGGCAGGCGATTGTTCCGGATGACCAGATTCACCTTTTTGTCGGCGGATTTTCCGAAAATACCCTTGATGAGCTCCGCCGTTGGGGTATTATAGGAGCCTGCACGCAGGGAAAGCAGAACGGACACCAGCAGCAAAGCAGTCAGGAGCATCAAAAAGAGGATGCTCCTGACCTGATTTTTCCGGTAGTCTGTTAAATCATGCTTATTCCCCGATAACAATCGGACGGAACTCATAGCCTGCTCCCTTCAAATCGTCATAGGGATTGCTGCCCAGCAGCATGGTGAAGATTTCGCCGGCCTTTTCCACCGGGTCGATGTCCCGGAACTGCTGGGGGAACATGACGCAGGCAGCATAGTAAGCGTCCGCCAGTGCGGTTTCCAGGTTGGAGGCAGAGGAACGGAAGGAAATCTGGGAATACACCTTGCCCTCCTGCACTGCCGTCAGCGCCTGGTAGAAATCGGGATGCGCCTCATAGTCCTCATTGATCAGCTTCATGCCATTGAAGTCCAGGAAGATGAGGTCGGGATCCCATTCCAGCACCTGCTCCACATCGATGTTGAACGCACCGGTCTGGTCGGTGGTATTAGCCAGGTTGTTGGCGTGAATCAGCTCGAAGGGACCGTAGTATGCCTCGGTGCCCTCAAAGCCATGGTGTCCCTTGAAGGACACGCCGCCCACATAGCAGCTGGGCTTCTGGTCATCGGGGACGGACACGGTGCGCTGCTCCAAATCCTCCTGAATCCCCAGGAGGTAAGAAGTCAGCTCCTCTGCCCGGTCTTCCAGCCCGTACAGCTCGCCCAGAATCCGAATGGTGGTGTATGCCTTCTCGTCCAGGGTGGTGTCGCTGCCGGGAACCACCACCACGGGGGTGCCGGTCTTCTGGCTCAGCTCGTCCGGGTCCTGCTTGGCGTAGGAGCTCATCACAATCACCTGGGGCTCCACATTGATGATTTCCTCCACAAAGGGTTCGCCATTGGTGCCGGTTACAGGCAAATCCTTGAACAGGTCAAAGTTTACATAGTTGTACAGGCGGCTCATGCCGGGCTTGGTCTCGTAGTCTTCCACGCCAACCACCCGGTCGGCACCGCCCACATAGCAGGTGTAGCGCAGGGCACCCACCCCCACGCAGACAATGCGCCGGACATCGGCGGGGATTTCCACGCTGCGGTCCATGCCGTCCACAATGGTGCGGGTTTCTTCGGCGGATACGGTTACGGTGCCGGCGGCCAGGGCAAACAGCGTGGACAGCGTCAGCAGCATTGCAAGGAGCTTCTTCATTTCATTCTACCTCTCTTTTCCGTTTATTGGGCAAAGGGCCGGGCAAACGGCCCAGCCCTTTGTCCCAAAATTGACCTTACCGGGATTCTACCAGATTTCGCCCCTTTCCGGAAGCCCCCCGGGGGGATATATCCCAAGAGAAATATCCCCCATGCGGTAAAATGTCTCCTGCCCGGTGCTATGAAAGGCTAATCATCCATTTGCGTCTTCGGAAGACCGCAAGGCTTACGGCCAGACGGAAAAGTTCTTCCGTGGTCAGCAGGGCATATACCCCCAGGATGCCCCAGTGAAATGCATATGCCGCCAGCAGACACAGAGGGATTCCCACAAGCCAGGTTCCCGCAATGTCAATGGCCATAATCCATTTGGTATTGCCGCCGCTTCGGATAATGCCCCCGCCCAGAATCATGTTCTCCACCTTGACCGGGGCATACAGGGCAAATACCACCAGCAAGTGCTTCCCCAGCTCCTTTACGCCGGAATCCACACGGTACAGTCCGGTATAGGCCCCTGCCAGCAAAATCAGCACGGCGGACACCAGCACCGCCCCCAGGAAGCCCACCAGCATGATTTTCTGCGACTCCCTGTAGGCGGCATCGTATTCCTTCTTCCCCAGCCGCTTGCCCACCATAACACCGGCTGCCGCCGACAGGCCGCTCAGGGCCCCCACCATCAGTCCCTGGACAGGGCAGGTGAGGGTGTAGGCCGCAAGGCTTACCGTGCCCAGATGGCCGTATACCCCGGACTCCACATTCTGCCCCAGGCTCCAAAGAAACTCACTGACCAGGATTGGCAGTATCATCATCAGGTAATTTCCAAGGGTAATCTTTCGGAAATGCAATGACCAGACCGCCTTGCCCCCGTCCTTTTTCTCGCAGATGACAAAGCCCAGGAGGATGCACAGCAGATTCACCAGCTGGGAAGCCAGCGTGGCAATGGCTGCCCCCCGGATTCCCATGGCGGCAAAGCCCAGCTTTCCGAATATCAGCACATAATTCAGCCCGGTATTCACGGCAACGGCCCCCAGGCTTGCCAAGAAGGGAATGGTGGCGTGCTCCCTGCAACGCATCCATGCGGACAGAACGGTGCTCGCCGCCATGGGGATATAGGCCCATGCCACAATCCGGAAATACACGCTGCCGGTTTCTACAATTCCCGCATCCGCCGTATACAGCCCGAGAATCTGCGCCGGAAGGGCTGCCGAAGCTGCCAGGAACAGCGCCGCTATCAGCATTCCGCAAAGCAGGCTGACATCCAGGCTGCTCCAGGCCTCCTTCTCATCATTGCCTCCCATAAACTGGGCGATGAGTATCCCCGCCACGGTGCTCACCGCACCAATCATCACGGAGAAAATCAGGGTGAAATTTCCGCACAGTCCCACTGCGGATATATTGGTCTCTCCCAGCTGGCCAATCATTATCTGGTCAACAATGGAAAAGGATGCTTGCAGCATGCTCTGCAATGTCACCGGGACTGCAATTTTGCACAGGGATTTCATAAAACCTGCCATGGCCATCTCCTCGTACTTTCTCTGGAAATCAGCGTCACCGGAAGGAGAATTTCAGCAGGACATTCTCTTCCGTCACGCATTGCCTCGATGCATTCCACCGCCGTTTTGGCCCGAAGGGGCGCATCCTGGTGGATGGTGGTCAGGGGCGGACTGCTCTGCCTGCTGGCCAGGGTGTCGTCGAAGCCGACAATTTGTATATCCCGGGGCACTTGCAGCCCCTTTCCCTGGACAAAGCCCATGAAATCCAGGGCGTAATAGTCGGAAACCGCAAAAACCGCTGTAATGCCCATCTGCAAAAGCTCCGGGAATTTCTCCTGATAATAGCGCTCCCGCTCCTCTTTGGTGTTGGGAATCTGCCAGATTTGGGTTTCCCCCGGGGCAAAGGCGCTGCGAAAGCCTGTAATTCGCTCCCAATCCATGCAGATGAGATTGTCCGAAAGGCACAGCGCCCGCTTGTTCCCCAGCTCCCGGAGGTATTTTCCCGCCTGGTACCCGCCGCTGTAGTGGTCGATAACCAGATTCACCACCTTGGAGCATTGGGCGAAATACCCATCGTATACCACGAAGGAAATCCGCATCTGACTGCGCAGCGCCTCATAGTCCGCCTCGCAGAATCCCATGAGAATCAGCCCATCCATATTCCACATAGAGGCGAAAACCGGAATTTCCCGGATATCCGCCGTGGTTTTCAGCATGAGAAAATACCCCTTCTCATTGGCCTCCCGGCACAGGGCATTGACCGACGACATAACAAAGCCGTCTTCCAGCACCCTGCCCTCGTATTTTGCATTGTCGTTGACCACCAGGTCCAGAATTCTGGAATTGTTCCTCGCCAGCAGGATACCTGCCATGTTGGGAATATACCCGGTTTTTTCCAGCTCCTGCTGCACCCGCTTTACCGTCTCCTGAGAAACCCTGCCGGTTTTGCCATGAATCACATTGGAAACAGTAGCCGTGCTAAGGCCCAGCGCATCCGCTATATCCGCAATGCGCACCCTATCCTGCACCATTCCTGCGCCCCCTTCTCCGGTTCTGCTTACATAGTACCGCTGTTCCCCCCATTTTGCAAAGGTTAAACGCATAACCCATTACAAAAAACCACGCCGTTTTTTGTAACATCTGCCATGCCCTTGCCCCGCCCCCAAAAGAAACCTCTCGACGATTGCTGTCCTTTGTGTTACAATATCAACAGCATAAGTTTCCTATGGCCACACAGCAGCCGAATAACCATAAAACGCCCTGCAACCTGGGCCTGCTGGCCCATGTGTGCGCCTGAGGATGAATACCACGCAATAAATTCCCGGAGAGGGCGGCTTGCAGGGAACAGATCGTGGATTATCTGTCCGCTGCAAGCCTATTTATCCGTTTTTTGCCGATTAGTTTTTCAACGCCGTGATTGGCACAACAAATACGCCATCCGGCCGCTGATATGCTGCGTTGGCCATACCACACAGCACGCAGAGAACGGCAGGCGGTTTTCCCTTTGGGTCTTCCGAGATTTGCTTTTTGATTTTAAGAAGATTTGCGGCTGCGGCATCAATTTGGTTTGCTCCCAGCTTGATTTCAAAGGCGCACCATTGTCCCTCCGCCAATTCAATGACTGCATCGATTTCCTGCCCACTATAGTCCTGATAATGGTAGAGGTTGGCACCAAAGGACTCTGCGTAAATGCGCAGGTCCCGTTCGCACAGCGCTTCAAACAGGAATCCCAGCGTTTCCAAATCTCCCAGCAGCCCGGAGGGCGTGGCCTTCATCAGCGCACAGGCAAGGGACGGATCCGAAAAATGCCGCTTTTCTGCCTGCTTTACCCGGACTGAAGAGCGGATTTGGGTGGAGAAAGGCGGCTGATTGTCTGTAATGAACAGACGCTTAAAAATATCCAGATACGCCGCAACGGTATTCCCGTCAATATCCTCGTCATCCACAGCCTTGATGTCCTTCATCAGGGTTTTGTTCGTAACGGTGGTGCTTTCGTTTCGTGCCAGGGAGCGCAGCAGCAGGCGCATCTTCTGAGTGTCCCGCTTGATGCCGTCTATGCGATATACATCATCGTCAATGACCGCATTCAGATATTCCGCAGGGAGCAGCATGGCTTGTTCCACCGGCAACCCCAGACTGCCGGGCCAGCCGCCCCGGAGAATGAACTCGATCAGCTTTTTGATGTCCACATCTCCGGTCATGGCAGGGGTCAATTCTCCGTGACACAGCTTTTCCAGCGAGACCTTGCCGCAGGAATCCCCGGACTCGTACAAGGACATGGGCCGCATCCGCAGCTTTCCAATGCGGCCTGCACCGCTGTGCAGAATCCCTTTGTGGTTGGGCGTTGCCGACCCTGTTAAAATAAACTGCCCCTTCTGTGCGGTTTGATCCACCTTGTAGCGTACAGCATCCCACAATGGGGGAACCTCCTGCCATTCGTCAATCAGGCGTGGGGCAGCGCCCTCTAGGACCAACGCAGGAGACAGCTCGGCCAGCTGACGGTTTTGAAAGTTGTTGGCAGGGTCGCCAATATAGATCTCGCTCTTGCAATGCTGTGCGGAAGTCCATGTTTTGCCGCACCATTTCGGCCCCTCAATGCAGACCGCACCAAAGGTGGACAGGTATTCCTCTACTTTTGCATCAATAACGCGGGGTTTATAATTCAGACGGTTCATGGCAGTCACCTCATGGATAAGTGATTTTATTATAATCTATTCAGTCTGTTTTTTCAATCACATTCAGTTAGATTTTGAAATGTCATTCAGCCGTTTTCGAGTCTGCGCATTCTCATCGTAAAACACTGCTGCCTTTTTCTGCCCAATCCTCTCTATAGAGGTTGCCGTATATCGCTCACAGACGGATGAACTGGCAATCCACATCCATCCCAATCTTCCCAGAGAAAACGGCATTGGCAGGCGGGGATAACGGCAAGCCATGGGAAATTCTGAAAATCTATCGACTACAGCCCTCTTTCATGCTATAATCAGGGAAATAGCGTGAAAGGGGGATCTTTATGCCCGAAAACCATCCTAACATCAAAAATCCCCTGAGCATTGGCCTGTTGGCCCATGTGGATGCTGGGAAGACTACGCTTTCGGAGGCGCTGATGTATGTCAGTGGGTGGCGGCGGACTTTGGGGCGGGTGGATCATCGGGATTCTCTGCTGGACACCCATGCGTTGGAGCGGGAGCGGGGGATTACCATTTTTTCAAAGCAGGCCCGGCTGGAAACGGCCCATCGGGCCATTACCCTGGTGGACACGCCGGGGCATGTGGATTTTTCCGCCGAGGCCGAGCGCACCATGCCGGTGCTGGACTGCGCCGTGCTGGTTATCAGCGGCACCGACGGCATTCAGGCCCACACCCTTACCCTCTGGCGGCTGCTGGAACGCTATGGGGTGCCCACCTTCCTGTTCCTGAACAAAATGGACCTCCCCGGGGCCCAGCGGGAGAAGCTGTTGGAGCAGCTGCGCACCCAGTTTGGCAGCGGCGTGGTGGATTTCACCGCATCGGAAGCGGAAATTATGGAAAATGCCGCCCTGTGTGACGAGGCCCTGCTGGAAGCCTATCTGGAAACCGGCACCGTCACCCGGGGGAATCTGCGCAGCCTGGTCGGGGCCCGGAAGCTGTTCCCCCTGTGCTTCGGCTCCGCCCTGAAGCTGGAGGGGGTGGAGACGCTGCTGGCATTGGTGGACGAGCTGGCCCCGGCGGCGGAATACGGCAGCGACTTTGCCGCCCGGGTGTATAAAATCTCCCGGGACGAAACCGGGGCACGGCTGACCTGGCTGAAGGTCACCGGCGGCAGTATGCGGGTGCGGCAGCCCCTGGTGCTTACCGATGCCCAGGGCAAGCAGACCGAGGAAAAGGTGCAGCAGCTGCGGCTGTATTCCGGGGACAAATTTACCGCCCCGGAGGAAATTCCCGCCGGAACCCTGGCCGCCGTCACCGGCTTGCAGAGCAGCTTCATCGGCCAGACCCTGGGGGCGGAAAAGGCGGGGCTGCCCGCCGCCATGGAGCCGGTAATGACCTATCGGGTGAATCTGCCCAAGGGGGCGGACCCGGCCCAGGTGCTGCCCAAGCTGCGGCAGCTGGAGGAGGAGGACCCCCAGCTCCATCTGCTGTGGGAGCAGGGGCAGATTCATGTGCAAATCATGGGCAAGGTGCAGCTGGAAATTTTCCGCAGTCTGGTGGCCCAGCGGTTCGGGCTGGACATTCAGCTGGACGACCAGCGCATTTTCTACAAAGAGACCATTGCCGCACCGGTGGAGGGCGTGGGGCATTTTGAGCCCCTGCGCCACTATGCCGAGTGCCATATTCTCCTGGAGCCCCTGCCCCAGGGCAGCGGGCTGGTGTTTGACAGCGTTTGCCCCCTGGACGTACTGGACGGCAACTATCAAAAGCTCATCCTGACCCATCTGGCGGAGAAGACCCATCGGGGTGTGCTGGTGGGTGCGCCCATTACGGATATGAAGCTGACATTGCTGGTGGGCAAGGCCCACTTAAAGCACACCGAGGGCGGCGACTTCCGGCAAGCCACCTATCGGGCGGTGCGGCAGGGCCTGATGCAGGCCGAATCGGTGCTGCTGGAGCCCTGGTATGCCTTTACCGTCACCGCTCCCACGGAGCTGATTGGCAGAGCCATTACCGACATCCGTGTCATGGGCGGTGAGCTGGAAGCGCCGGAGGCCGCCGGGGGGCTGTCCACCCTGCGGGGGCTGGTACCCGCCGCCGAGGTGAAGGACTACACCGAGGTATTGGCAGCCTACACCCAGGGGCGGGGGCGATTGCAGCTGAGTCTTCAGGGCTATGCTCCCTGCCACAACAGTGAGGCGGTGATTGCCGCAGCCAACTATAACCCGGAGGCGGATCTGGAAAACACCCCGGACTCCGTTTTCTGCGCCCACGGGGCAGGCTTCAACGTAAAATGGAACCAGGTCAAGGACTATATGCACCTGGAAAGCGGCATGAAAGAGGAAAAGCCTCCCCAGATTATCCAGCGGGGGAGCATTGACGACCGGGAGCTGGAAAGAATCATGGAGCGGGAGTTCGGCCCCATCCGCCGGGCGCAGTACACCGCCCCCCGCAGCCGTCCGGCCACAGAGGAGATAGCCATCAAGCCCCCCAAGGAGCGCTACATCATCGTAGACGGCTACAATATGATTTTCGCCTGGGAAGAGACCAAAAAACTTGCCCAGGAGGATTTGGATGCCGCCCGGCGGCTGCTGTGCGACCGGCTTTCCAGCTACGCCGGTTATACCAAAATCAGGCTGGTGGTGGTGTTCGACGGCTACAAGCAGCAGGGGAACCCCGGCGAGAAAACCCAGGCAGGCTGCATCCAGGTGGTATACACCCCCCAGGGGCAGACCGCCGACCGGTACATCGAGGAATTGGCAGACGAGATTGGCAGCAGCTACGCCGTCCGGGTGGCATCCTCCGATAATCTGGTGCAGCTGTCCAGCTTCCGCAGCGGTGTGCTGCGGATGAGCGCCCGGGAGCTGGAGGAGGCGGTGGAGGCCGCCCGGCAGGACATGAAGAAATATTATGAAACGTCCCCCGGCTTCGGCTGATTTTTCGCAGGAAGCGTGCCATACTGGTGGGGACGGCAGGAGGAAGCCATATGGACGATTCTTTTTACATGGCCCAGGCCCTGAATCTAGCCCGGGAGGCCGGGGCAGAGGGTGAGGTGCCGGTGGGCTGCGTAATCGTGCGGGGAGAGGAAATTGTAGGCCGGGGCCGCAACCGCCGGGAGGGGGACCAATCCGCCCTGGCCCATGCGGAGCTGGAAGCCATCCGTCAGGCCAACCAGGCACTGGGGGGCTGGCGGCTGTGGGAGTGCACGCTGTATGTCACCCTGGAGCCCTGCCCCATGTGCGCCGGGGCCATCATCAACGCCCGGATCCCCCGGGTGGTGTATGGTGCCTCGGACAGCAAATTCGGTGCCTGCCGCAGCGTGTGCAGCCTGTTTGACATGGCCTTCAACCACCATCCCACGGTGGAGGCCGGGGTGATGGAGCAGCAGGCCCAGGCGCTGATGCAGGACTTCTTCCGCAATCTCCGCATAGAACTGAAAACCAGGCCAAAATGGAAAAAGCCCCTGCGGGAATGACGCTTTACAGGAGGAATTTCATTGGAGCAATACCGAAGTGCCCAGAGGTTTGGGGTAAGTGTGGTGTGTCTGACTCTGCTGTTTCGGATATTGGAGCTGGGGCTGCCGGGGAAGGCGGTCTCCCTCCTCAAGGCCCTCCCGGAAACATCAAATATACAGACGGATGCCGTGCGGGAAGCACGGCATTTTTCTTTTCCCTTCCCCCAGGAGTCCTCCGCCCCCATGGACTATGTGCCGGAGCCCTCCCTGCCGGTTTTCCTGCCGGAGCAGGCGGCGGAGATGGACATCCGCAACACCGGGGGCAAGGAGGCGGATTATGCCGCCCTGCTGACCCGGCCCCTGAGCTGGCAGCTGGCGGGGACGGAGCCAAGGGTGCTGATTCTCCACACCCACACCACCGAGAGCTATGAGCCCGGCACTGCGGACTATGCCCAGACCGCCCCCTATCGCACACTGGACGAGGCATACAATATGCTTTGCATCGGCGACGCTCTGGCAGAGGCCCTGGAGGCGGCGGGAATTCCCACGGTGCATGACCGGGAATTTCACGACTACCCCTCCTACAATTCCGCCTACAACCAGGCCCGGAAGGCCATCCAGGCCAATATGCAGGCCCACCCCGGCATCCTGCTGGTGCTGGACCTCCACAGGGATGCCGCCGGGGAGGGGGGCCGCCAGCTGGGCACCCATGTGACGGTGGCGGGCCGGGAGACTGCCCAGCTGATGACGGTGCTGGGGGTGGGCCGCAGCGGCCTGGAAAATCCCCGCTGGGAGGACAACCTCTCTCTGGCCCTGAAATTGCAGCTGCTTCTGGAGGCCCAGGCCCCGGGCATCACCCGGCCCCTCTCCCTGCGCCCCCAGCGGTTCAACCAGGATCTGGCCCCCTACACCCTGCTTATCGAGGTGGGCACCG
>Ga0129311_1000658_pt1 | contig 28496 bp, 36 predicted proteins | sample Go1ome_FD_94435 | JGI IMG/M metagenome (GOLD analysis project Ga0129311, IMG submission 94435) | Western lowland gorrila individual fecal microbial communities from Wisconsin, USA - Go1022B metagenome | ecosystem: Host-associated > Mammals > Digestive system > Large intestine > Fecal | place...
ATATTTTACTAGGGTAAAACATAAAAATAAGACTACTTAATTTATTGTAGTCTTACTGTTGTCTTAATTATATAATTTAATTTGCTTGTTTCAGGTTATGAGAAAATCCCCCCTTATTCCTCCAAATAATTAACAACCTTCCCATGTTCCTTAGCATATTTAATTTCTGATTTTGTACTATCGCCAATATATCCATTAACATTAATAACAAAAATTTCATCTGCCATATCAATTTTTCTTTTATGCATATCATCTAGCATTTCTTTAGTTTTAGTTAAAGTACCTTCATCCATATTTTCCCATACTTCCTGGTCACCAGAATGACCAAAAAGGCCTACAGAAATAACTATATATCCTTTTAAAGTTAAATCTTTTTGAGCTTTCATAAATTGATCCTTAAATTTTGTTGAACCACATAATGTTACAACTTTATATTTTCCTACCATATTTTACCTCCAATTTTTTTATTTAAATTTATCTTCTTAATTCAAACATTATTTCATTTGGTATTTTATTATTAAAAGGTTCACCAACAAAGTTATAAATCTCTTTAAATCCAAATTTTTCATGTAATTTTATTGATGCAATATTTTCCTTTTCTATACAACTATAAAATGTATGTTTAGGAAATTTTTCAATTGCATACTTTAATAAAGATGACCCTATACCTTGTCCAGCGTATTTTTTATCTACTAAAATTTCCCAAATATACGTAATATTTTCTGGCATATTTTCAATCCTATTAGGATATTCTTCTATTTCACAGAAATTTTTATCAAAGCATATTATTGCATATCCTTTAGATATATTATCTTCATTACAAACCAATTTTAGCATGTTTTGATCTTTTATCCCATGTTCATTACTCCATTCAGTTATATAATTTTCATTATTTTCTATAAATAATTTTCTAATATCATCATAATTGCTATTTTCTATAATCATTCTTTTCTCCCATCAATATATCATCTACACATGATTAATATATTTATTAAATTCTTTAAAACTAATCCCAACTGGCACTTCAAAAAATTCTTTTGTAGGACTATCTTTCCCCCCTCTTAATTTAATATAATAATCAACTATTGTTTTTATTGCTTCTTCTTCTGAATTATATTCAAAAATCCCTTTTTTCTCAAAATTCGGATGTTCCATATGATATACCTTACCATTTTCATAATAAAGTATAAAACAATGCATATGTTCTTCTTCCTCTAAATTTCCATAATCATCTGGCTCAAATATTCTACAGCAAAACATTTTATTTTTTACATTTATTTTATTTAATAAATAATTCATCAGATTAACTTGATCAATGCATGTACCTATTTTGTTTTCAAGTATTTCTTCAATCGACATTGTTCTATATATTCTACGAAATTCTTTCATAGTATTTAGATGTTTATTTCCATAACAATCAATCCAGCCATATTCAATGTTTTCATCTATAAATTTGTAAACGTCTTCTGCTGTTTTTAATTCCATTATATTTTTCACAGCAATTCCTCCAAAATTTAATCTTCAAAATCTGTTATTCCATAAAAAATTTTTAAAATTTCCTTATAAAATGGAAATTTTAATTTTTTTATTTTCTCTACTATCTCTTTTACATTATATTCAACATTAATTCCATAAAAATCAACTGTTTGTTTATTTATTTCAAGTATTCCTGCTTTTGCTATATTGCCGTTATTCATTGGACATCCTAAAGAACCTACATTTATGTATAATTTTCCAACTTCATTATTAACACTATATGTATGCGTATGACCATATAAATAAATATCTGCATCTTCATATTTGAACATTTCTTTATTTTCTATGTTTGTAGGCTTTTTAATATGTTTATAATATGTTCCATTTTCTTTAAACGGATAATGAACAACATAAATTCTTTTTCCATATATTTTGATATTTTCAGTTAATTTTAAACTTTTTAAGAAGTCAATTGACTCTTTGCTTAACTTTTTATGATTCCAATTATGATTATCAATTTCTTCTTGTTTTAATTTTCTTTTATCATCATGTATTTCTTTTGGCAATCCTTCTAGCAAATATTGTTCGTGATTTCCTCTAACAGCTATTAATATATCTCTTTTCTTTATTAATTCTTGCACTGTTTCTTCAGGATTAATTCCTATTCCAATTATGTCTCCACAACATATAATTTTATCTACACCTATTTTTTCAAATTCATTCAGTACTGCTGTCAAAGCCTGAATATTGCTATGAATATCAGTTAAAATTCCTATCTTCATATTTTTTCACCTACAATAATTATATATTTACTTTTATTATATACTTTCCAAATATTTTTCCGCTTCTTCCTTATTTTTAGAAATATTAATATCCATTCCTCAAATACACCTTAATCTGTCTAATAATATGAGGAATATTATAATTACCTGCAAATTTTTCATTATTTAACAATTGCTCATTTAAATCTACCCATTCCAGCTTATTCTTCTCTTCTACTAAATCCACATCATGTTTCAAAATCCCATAATAAACTTGTAAATTATTATCATATTTAAAATAATTCAAATCCATAAAATGGTCTAACTCTATATCATTTTTAGTTATCCCTGTTTCTTCAAACAATTCTCTATATGCTGCATCATCATTAGATTCACCATCTTCTACTTTTCCGCCCACAAAATTATATAAGCCTTTATATGGTTCTTTAGCCCTTATGCAAAAAAGGCATTTATCTAGGTTTTTATTAAATACTGCTATTATATTTAGTTTTTTCATTTTCATAACCCCTTATTTTTTAGTTAAATCATAGCTTTGTTCTAATAATTCTTCAACTAATTCTCTATCACATTTATCACCTAAAACTATTGTGTTCCAGTGTTCTTTGTTCATATGATATGCTGGAATTATATAGTCATAAGATTTTCTTAAAAGTTCAGAATATTCTGGGTCAGTTTTTATATTTAAATAATCTTTTCCATCTACCTTCATTAACAAAGCAAACCATTTATTGTTCTTTTTATGTTTCATTGTAGCTGAAATACTGTCATCTGGAAATGGATAATCTTCGTACACATCTGGCAATTCTAAACAATATTTTATAACATCTTCTCTATTCATATTATTTCACTCCTATATCTATTTTTTTATCATCTTTTCTTTATTTTTAGAATTTTTTATTACAGCAGCCAAAACTCCAATAAGTGTTACTACTTCAAAAACTATTCCTGTGTATGATTTATACACTATTGCGTATATTAACCAACAAACAGCGGAAATAACTCCAATCTCTCTTATTGCTGCTTCATTATCAGTTATAAATGATATTATAACAATTACTGAAGCTATCATTGGGAAAATTGAATAAATATTTTGGAAAGTTTGAACATTTATTAATATAATTAATATTATAAAAATCATAGCCATTATTTTTTTATTTTTAAATTTATATTTATCAAATAAATATATTGTTATAAGCGCAACTAATCCCACTAAATTACATATAGCACCTGTAAATCCACTTAATAAATAATAATGTATTGTAAACATTATATAAGCAAATATTTGCATAAATAGTATTTGCTTTTTTTCTTTTTTAAAATAACTTAAAGCTAATAAAGTATAACCTATAGCCCCTATAAATTGTACCAAAATATAATTCATAAATTACCCCTTTATATATAAAATTCTTTTTAGTTATTATACATTATTTTTACTAAAAATAATAGATTTTTTTATAATTTTGATGTATATTATTTATATTAAAATCAAACTTGGAGGTAATTATGAAAAAATATTTTATTATTATAATACTAATTTTAATTGTATTTTTTATTATTTTTAATTTCACACCAGTTTTCGCTCCACATAACGAAAATACTGAGAAAAAAGAAAATGTTTCAAAAGATGAGAATTCTGTTACTACAGAAAATGAAGTTAAAGAAGAAATTGTTAAACCAACTCCTTATGTGTCTTACAATGGCTGGCTTAATGTTGAAAATACAAATCTAAAAAATAGTAAAAATGAAACTTTTACTTTAAAAGGTATTAGTAGCCATGGTTTACAATGGTATCCTGATGTGCTAACTTATGATAATTTAAAGAATTTAAAAGAGACATGGAAAATTAATGTTTTCAGAATTGCAATGTATACTGACGAAAATGGCTATATTTCTAAAAAAGAAGAAACTAAAAACAATCTAATTAAAGTTGTAAATGATTTAATTGATTTAGATATGTATGTAATTATTGATTGGCATATTTTAAAAGATAATAACCCACAAATTTATAAAGAAGATGCAAAACAATTCTTTACAGAAATTTCTGAATTATATAAAGATACACCAAATGTTATTTACGAAATTTGCAACGAACCAAATGGAAATAATGTTACATGGGATAATGATGTAAAACCTTATGCTGAGGAAATTATTCCAGTTATTAGAAAAAATAGTCCAAAATCTTTAATTATTGTTGGAACTCCATTTTGGTGTCAACAATTACAACCAGCTGCAGATAATCCTTTAAATTTTGATAATTTATTATATTCTTGTCATTTCTATGCTGGAACTCATAAGCAAGAACTTCGTGATGAAGTTTCTAAAGCATTAGCAAAAAATTTACCTATAATAATTTCAGAATTTGGAACAACAGATGCCTCTGGTAATGGAAATGTTGATATTGAAGAATCTAAAAAATGGATTGACTTTTTAAATAAAAAAAATATTAGTTATATTAATTGGTCATTTGCATATAAAAATGAATCATCTGCTTTACTTTTAGAAAGCTATGGTAATAATTTAAATGATGATTTTAATAATTATTTAACTGAATCTGGAAAATTTATTAAATCAATAATAAATGTATATTAAAAAAATTCGGTATAAGCCGAATTTTTTTATATCTCATCTACATTTAATACTTCAATTCCATTTTCAATTAAAATTTCTGCTAAAAAGCCATTTCCATCTACTAATTGCCCATCAAAATTGCCGCTATAAATTTTTTATCACAATTTTTATTATTCCGTAAGATTAATGCAATTAAAATTATATAAATACTTGAAATATTCAGAAAAATTGATAATATTAGACTCATAATAAATATATAAATTGTAAATTTATTTATTAATACAACTTTTCCCATTGAAATTGTAGATTTTATTAACATTACTCCAATACAAACCAAACTTCCCTTTAAAGCTGATGCAATAAATTGATATTGTAACAAATTTTCTATACAACATGATATAGAAATAATTATAATTAAAGGACCAAGTGTATAAAAAAATGTTGCAAAAAATCCTCCCCAGAATCCTGCAATTTTATTTCCCAAAAAAGCTACAGCATTCGCAGTAACAGCTCCAGGTCCTAACCTTGACATAGAAACAGCATCAATAATATCTTCCTGTGTTACTAATTTATTCTTTTTCATTAAATTATCTTCTAGAACGGCTGTAACAGCTGACATATTTCCAAGTGATTCCAATCCAATGATAAAAAAAATATAAATAAATTTAATTAATTTTTTCATTTAAATAATTCCCCTTTCTTATAAATTAATAATTCCAGCAAAAAGTCCAGAAATAATTATTAAAAAGATAGAATTAATTTTTTTATTTTTACTAATATAGTAAATTACAATGCCTAAAAAAATACTTCTATAATTAATTAAAAATAATAAATTATTTAAATTAATTATTTCTGAATTATTTAAAAATGCAATTTTAAATATACTTGCAGAACTCGTAATTATTATTGATAATGTTGCTGCTCTTATAATTATTATTATTTCATTTATTTTTTTATTTTTCTGTATTTTATTAAAGAACTTATATATTACTCCCATAAATATAATCGCTGGAATTACAAAAGCTAAATTACAAATTAATGCTCCAATTACTCCAAAAGTTTTAAATCCTACAATTGTGCCAATATTACAAGCTATAGGGCCTGGAGTAACTTGAGAAACAGATATTAAATTTGTAATTTTTTCTTCTGTAATCCAATGTGTATTTTTAGCCATTTCATAAATATATGGTAGAGTACTCATTCCACCTCCAAATGAAAATGTACCTACCTTTAAAAATTCTAAAAATAAATTTAATAAAAGCATTTCTTCTCCTTTCTTTTCAATAAAAAAACTTGTTATAATTTCTATAAAAATTATAACAAGCGTTTTTATAAATTTGAAATGCTTTTATTTTATTCAATTATAACTATTTGTTATAATTGAAATTATTTTTTATTATTTTTATTAAATTTTTTAATTCATTAGAACTATTATCTCTTCTATAATAAATTCCAATTTCTGTTGATGGAATTTTAAATTCTGTATTTAACTCTGTAAAAAGTTTTTCTTGAATTTCTTGACTTAAATACTTGCAATTAGCTATTCCTACACAATTATCATATTGTTGAATAATCTGAGCCATACTTAAAGAATCTATTCTTTTAATTTCATTATTTAAATTGTTTTTTTGTAATTCTTGTAAAAAAACATCGGTTGAATTATTTTCTCCTCTAGGCATATAAATAATTTGATTATCTAAATCACTAATTTTTATTTTATTTTTACTACATAATTTTGATTTATTGTTAGCAATTAAAACATATTCAAAATACCCCAAACTAATAAATTTATACTTTTTACTGTCATATTCATTTTCTTTAAATTTTCTTAAAATTGCTATATCAAAATTTTCATCATTTAAAGGAAAATTCAATACCTTAGAATTATCCGTAATTGTAATAATTTTAGCATTTTTATTTTTTAAATAAAATTCTGCAATTGATTTGCTTAAAAGTTTACTGAGCATTGTAGCATATGTTCCTAATCTAATTTCGCAAATATTTAAATATTTTTTATCTATTTCCACAATTTTATCAATAGATGGTGATATCTCATTAAATAATTTATTTCCAGCTTCAGTTAATTCCATTCCTTTTTTTCTATTAAATAAAACTAAATTTAATTCATTTTCAAGATTTTTAATATGTCTTGTAACAGCTGGTTGAGAAATATTTAAATTTTCACTTGCTCTTGTAATATTTTGTACTTTTGCCACTTCAATAAATATTTTATATAATTCTAAATTGGCCATTTCTTCTCCTTTTAAATTATTTTATTATACTTTTATTATTTTACATAATTATATGATAAATTACTTATTTTGTAAATAATTTATGCTTTTCTAATTACTATAGTTACTTCAAAAATATTATTTTCTTTTATTTTTGCAAATATATCTCCGTCCATTTTATGCATTAATTGTTTACAAATGTATAATCCAAGTCCGCTTCCTTCCTGTTTTTTAGAATTACTTCCTCTATAAAATGAATCAAATATATGTGGTAAATCCTCTTCTTTTAATTCACATCCAGTATTATATATTGATACTAATTTACAATCTTCTTCCTCAGAAAAATTAATTTTTATTTCTTTCCCGTTACCATATTTAATTGCATTTTCGATAACATTTTGTATTACTTCAATAACTCTATCTCTATCACCTTTTAATAAACAATTATTATAATCTTCAACAGAAAATAGTGTGTGAATTGTTTCTAATTTATCTGTATAATATGTATCTATTTTATTTATAACCTCATTTAAATAAAAACTTTCATTTTTAACTGGAAGATCTAAGAAGTCTTCTCTAGAATTCTTTACTATTTCATTTACATAGTGTTCGATTTCATCTGCATTTTTTAAAATTCCTTCTATCACTTCTTTTTTCTTTTCTTCTGTATTATATAAATTTTCTTTTAATGCCTTTGAATATAGTTTTATAGCAGATAAAGGTGTTTTTATATCATGTGATAATGATAATATTAATGTCTTTTTTTCTTTTTGATATTTTATTTCTCTTTTTTTATTATCTTCTAAATTTTCTCTAAGCATATCCATGCCCCAAGTAAATTTTCCAAAATATTTATTTTTCTGTTCTTTTATTGGAATATTTAAATTTCCTTTTGCAAGTTCATAAGGCATTTCTTTTATATCAGTAAATGGTTTTATTATTTTTTTATTAATATAAATATATGTAATTACTGATAATATTACAATTACAGCTAAAGAGCCATTTATTAAAAATAAATTATAATTATCTTTATTCCCACTATAATCTATTTTATATATTATTTGTCCATTCTTTTCTTCTCTTGATATTTGAGTTTCATCTTTTTTTGAATTTTGAATATATATATAATTTGTAATTGCTATTATTAATATTTCTAAAATAATTACTACAATAATAAATTTCCTAAATTTTTTCATTCAAATCTATACCCCACTCCCCAAACTGTTAATATATGTTTTGGTTCTTTTGGATTTTCTTCTATTTTTTCTCTTAACCATTTTATATGTACTGTTAAAGATTGAAATTCAGTCTCACTATCACTTCCCCAGATAGTATTAAATAAATATTCTTTTTTTAATGTAGTATTTTTATTTTCTATTAATATTTTTAATAATTCACATTCTTTTGTTGTTAATTCATATTCTTTGTTTCCAACTGTTAATATATTTTTTCTTGTGTTTAGTGTTATATTTCCTTCAACTATTTTTTCTATGTCATATCTTCTTTTAAAAATACCTTTTATTTTTGCTATTAAAATATCTATGTCTATTGGTTTTTCTATATAATCATCTGCTCCCAATATTATTCCATTTAGTTTATCTTCTTTGTCTGTTTTGGCACTTAAAATAATTATTGGTGTATTGGAATTTTCTCTAATTTTTGAGCATACATTAAAACCATCTATACCTGGTAACATTATATCAAGCAAGACTAACCTTGCTCCGTATTTTTCATACAAAGTCAAGGCTTTTTCTCCATTATCTGCAACACTCACTATATAATTTTCCTTGGTTAAAAAATCTTTAAGTAATGTTGCAATTTCTTTATTATCTTCAACAATTAAAATATCTATCATAAATCTCCTTATGTACATTTTGGGGACACTTCCCAAAATGTACAAAACAAATATAATTCTTATCAATATTCTACTATAAACATGCTTAAAAAGCAAGATTTCTCTTGCTTTTTACCATCCTAGTTCCATTAGCCAATTGTTTAATTCTCTTTCTCTTTCCATTTCTTCTTTTTCAGAAGAAGTATTAGGTAATTTATATTCTCCTTGTATATTTCCATCAACTATATATAAAACTCTAGAACATTTTGCAGCTATTTTTGCATCGTGTGTTACCATCATTATTGTTGTTCCTTCTTTATTTAGTTTTATTAGTTCATCCATAACTTCTTTTGAAGATGTGCGGTTTAGAGAGCCTGTTGGTTCATCTGCAAATATTATTTTAGGATTGTTTATCATGCTTCTACATATACATGCTCTTTGTAATTGCCCACCTGATACTTCATTTATATCATTATCAGCAATTTCGATAATTCCTAATTTTCTCATTAATTCTTCGCCATGTTTTATTTTTTTCTTTTTGGATTGTTTAGTTTTATTACTTCTCATGGCTGGAAGTACGATATTATCTAATACTGTCAAATTTTTCATCATATACATTTGTTGAAAAATAAATCCCATTTCATTTAATCTTAATTCTGCTAATTTTTTTTCTTTTAATTTTGCAATATTTTTCCCATTGAATTTAATATCTCCACATGTTGCATTGTCCATACCAGAAACTGTGTATAGTAATGTTGATTTTCCTGAACCTGATGGTCCCATTATTGCCACCATTTCTCCTTCTTCTATTGAGAAATTAACATTTTTTAATACATTATTTTGTCTTTTGTTAATTACATATGTTTTACATAGGTCTTTTACTTCTATTATTTTAGACATTTTACTATCTTCCTTTCCTTTTACTCAATATTTGCAGTATCACTGCTCTTAATTTTCTTAGTTGAAAGTGCTGCAACAAATGCTGTAATAATTGTTACTCCAAGCACTATTCCTGGATATACTAAGAATAACTTCACCGGATTTATTAAGAAATTAATATCATTTGCTCCCATCATTCCAAATACTGGGTTACACCAAGCTTTTGTTATTGGAATAACGAATATTGCTGATAAGATTTCTGCAATTATTGTTGCTATCATAAATCTATATATATGCCATTTTATTATTTGAATATTTTTAAATCCTATTGCTTTTAATAAAGCTATTTGAGATTTTTCATTTGTTACAAATGATAATTCCATAAGTAATGTAACAAGTATTACAACTATAATTGTTATTGTTAATAATAAATATTGCACTGCTTCCATTGTATCAACTACTCCAATGCAATCTGCGATAAATTTTTCGGGATTGCATACATCTTCTGTATCTAATATTTCTTTTAATCTTCTAACTCTGTTATTTATTTCTCCATCACTCGGATTATCTTTAAAATCTACTTGGAACCATTGAGAACCAACTAAATTTTTAACATTGTCTGGTGCTTTTTCATTTAATCTTATCAATTGTCCCATATTATTTAATGATTGGAAAATAGCTGTTACTATTAATTCTTGTTCTCCATCTCCAAAATCTATTTTTATCTTATCTCCTATTTTTGCTTCTAACATATTTGCTACTTTATCTGTTATTGCTATTTCATTTTCTTTTATTGGTGCAATTCCTTCTTGATATAAATATTCGTCAGCCTTTGAGTTTACTCCTTGTATACATTTAATATTGTATGTAGTTCCATTAAATGACACTTTATAACTATATAGTAATTCTATACTCAATCTTGCTGGCATCCCATTTTCTTCAAATATTTTTTCATATTTATCAATCTTACCTTTTTTGAATTCTTCTTTTGATGGATATTTAAACATATCCATAGCATCACTTGGAGTAAAGTATGCATTACATTCAATTCCAAAAGTTGATTGTAAATTTTTGCTCTTCATCGTATCTGTTGTTATTACAACTCCTAATGCAAATATTAAACATACAAATAATGAAATTATTATTGTTATAAATCTCCTTGGTGCGCTTAATATATCGTTTATTGCCATATATAAATTTAACCTTATATGACTATTCTTCATCTTATATATTGTTTTTACTTTATATCTTTCACCTGTTTGGCCATTTCTTATTGCATCTACTGGTGAGGCTTTTTTTACTTTTCTTGTATAAATATAGGCAAATAAAACTGTTACAATTACAATAAATACTGCACCTATTATATTTAAGCCAAATCCTGTTGTATTTCCAAGTACCATGTTTTTAGTTGTTGATTCTATCATCATATTTCCAAATGGTACACTTAGGAAACCTCCTGTAATTGCGCCTACAATTGCAAGTGTTAAGTATTTTATAATATATAAATTTCTTATCTTTTTATTGTTTATTCCTATTGCTTTCATTACGCCTATTTCTCTGTATTCTTCATTTATTGTAAATGTAATTGTAAATTTCAATATTAATAATGCCACAATTACTAAACATACACTTAAGATTAACACAACGAAAGCTACTATCATATCCATTACATAGCATAATTTTAGCATATCTCTTGGTCCACTAAATATTACTGATGATACTTCACTTAAAGCTTTTGATATTTCATTTGGATTATCTGTTTCTACATATATAATTTTATTTCCTAAAGCCGCAACATTTTCTCCCTTTTCTTTATCTTTATAAAAAGTATCATAAATATCTTTATAATCTTCCTTATTTAAAAGAAATCTTTTATTTCCCATAAACTTTGAACCTAAGAATGCATCCTTTGCTACACCCGCAATTTTCAAATCTATTTTTATGTTTTCTAAATCTACTGTTACATAATCTCCTGCAGATAGCTTATTATCCTCTAGAAAATCTCCTGTTATATATACTTCACCTTTTTTAATATTTGTTAATACATTGTCATCTTTATCAAAGAATTTCATACTTGAATTTTCTAAGCTTTGGAAAATAATATTAAAGTTTGTATCAACTTTTTCTCCTTTTATTTTTATATTATTTTTTGTTCCTAATATACAAGTATCATATTTATAGCTTTTTACAGCCTTTTCTTTGTCTAATACTTCAAAGATTTCATCATTATTTGTTGTAATAATTGCATAATCCCCTACTTCTGCTTTGTCAAAATAATAATCTGTTCCATTCATTACTGTTACTATATTATTTAAGCCACTTGCTGAAAATATTGATGCTAAAATAATGAATAATAACAATAAAAAGTTCATTACTTTTTTCTTTTTTAAGTCTAATTTTAAAATTCTAAAAAACATTTTTCATACTCCTTTTTTATTAATCTGAAATAATTATACAGGTGAAATTATTAAATAATCATTAAATAAAATAAAAATCCGGCTTTCACCGGATTTTTCCCTATTTAACTAGCATTTTCTCCTATCCAATTATAAACTTCTCTTGGATAAAATGCTCCACTAAATCTTTTTCCACTAATAAATGTTATATTAGGATATGTTTTTTGTAAATCTTTAAAGCTTCTATCTACACTATTTACTCCACTTGTTACGAAAATATAAATTGGTTTTCCTTCTAAATTATTTTCTTCAATAAATGTATTTATGATTGTAGGAGCTGTATAGTACCATACTGGAAAACCTAGAACCACCTCATCATAATCATCAATGTTGCTTATTTTATTTAAAACACCTGGTCTAAACTCTTTGTGTTTCATTTCAAGGAATGACCTATTATTCCTACTTGGCCATTTTAAGTCATCATTGGTGTATTTTGTTGCTGGCTCTATTTCGAATATATCTGCATTTAAGGTTTTTGCAATTCTTTCTGCCAGCCTTTTGGTCGCCCCTGTTGCCGAAAAATATGCAACTAAAGTTTTGTACATACTAACCACTCCTTTTCTTTATATTTTTTATAAATAAAAGCGAATAGATAGTGATGTGCATCACTTTCCACCCGCTTATTACTTACTATCTTATTTTAGTTAATATATCATAAATTCTTATTTTTGTCAATTTGTTTTAATCTAATTTTTAAAATTTCTATTTAACATTAATATTTCCCATGTCAGAATCTATTTTTAGTATTACATTAGATTTAGTATTATTATTTGATATATTACATTTTCCTAAATCTACATGTCCCATTACATGAATATCTTTTGTTTCATCTATATCTACATTTCCCATATCAGTTTCAATTGTTGAGTTTTCTTTTATTTCCATTTTTTCAACATTTAAATTACCACAGTTTAGTTTTATATCACATTGTCCCAAAATCTTTCCTATTTTTACATTTCCTGCATCACACTTAATTTTAGCTTGATTTATTTCTCTAATTTCAACATTTCCTGCATCGCAATCAATATCAATATTTGCCTCTCCAAGTTTCTTTGCTTTTACTTGTCCTGCATCATTCTTTACTTTTATATTTCCTTTAAATGTTTCAGGAATAAATACCTTTATATCTCCAGTAACTTTACCAAAATTAAAGAAACCACCTTTATTGTTTTTTGTATAGTCTATTTTTAATTCATTTTCATTTAATTCTACTTCAAAATCTTCTCTATTATCTCCATATATTTCAACTTTTATATTATTTTCTTCTGAATTTTCAAAAATAATATCTCCTGCATCTTGTTTAATATCAATCATATTAATTGTTTCTATATCATAAGTTTCATTAAAAATTAAGTTTTCACTTTTTCTAGTTCCAAAACTTATTTTAAAATTATGAAAATCAATAGTGCCATTTAAACATAAAACTAAAAAACTTGTTAAAGCAACAATTATTATTGTAAGCAAAATAATTAAAAAAATTATTATTCCTCTATTTCTCATTTTTTCTGTCCTCCTTTAACATAAATAATAGTTTTATTATTTGACAAATTAAACCATTAATAATAAATATTACCCATGTTATATGCCATGCAAATGTTGTAAAGCTTACAATAAAGTAAATAACTACACAAATTGCTCCAATAATTCCATTTATTTGATTTAATATTTCATCTTCTTTCTTTTCGTCTTCAGTTTTTTCAAATTTAGGTATAGACATAAAATGTCTAATTATATTTGTTACTCCTAAACCAATTAATAACAAAAATGTACATCCTACAAGTGCAGAATTCCATCTTAATACTGTTTCTCCAACTCCTGCAAAGGCAATTGCAAATATGAAAAGAAATACTGACCCGCTTATTACTTCTGCTGATTTTCTTTTTATTTGATTTCTTGTCATATTTTCATAATCGTCATCTTTTCCTCTAGAAAATAGATTTTTCTTAATATTATTTTCTTCCCCTTCTATATTATTGTTTTTCTCTTCTGGTTTTTCTCCTGTTAATAATTCATTTGGTGTTATTCCATATAGCTCACATAATGGAACTATTTTATCAAAATCAGGTGTACTTTGATTTGTCTCCCATTTTGATATTGTTTGTCTTGTTACATTTAATTGTTCTGCAACATTTTCTTGTGATAGATTTTTTTCTTTTCTTAATTCGTATAATTTTTCTCCTAAATCCATTTTTAAATTTCTCCCTTTTCTTGGTTAAAATTATAGTATTTTTTCCGGTTGCGTTCTACCAATTTGACTTGGAAATTTGTCAACTCAAATTAACATTTCCTGATTTCAAAGTTTTTTTATAATATTAATTTAAAATTTTTATTTAATATATAGTTTTGTCTTCTTTATTTGAAAAATTATCGAAAGTTTTTATTGTTTCATCTCTATCCATATTTTTTAAATCAAGTATTTGTATATCTTCATTATTATTTGCTAAATCTTTTATAAAATTATAAATATAATCATCTCTAAATCCAATATTTGCTGCATCTTCCTTTGTATTTCCGTAATATACTTTTTTTATGTTTGACCAAATTGTTGCAGATAGGCACATTGGGCAAGGATAACAAGAAGTATATAATTCAGCTCCACTTAAATCATATGAATTAATATTTTTACAAGCATCTCTAATTGCCATAACTTCAGCATGTGCAGTTGGGTCATTATTGCTTAAAACATGATTTGAACCTTTTCCTATTATTTTTCCATCTTTTATAATGCAAGCTCCAAATGGTCCTCCTACATTTGTTTTTAAATTATCATCAGCTAATTCTTTTGCAATTTCCATATATTTATTCATAATTTTCTCCTCGTTATATGTAATTTTAATTTTTAATAAATTGATTATATCATATATTTTTTGTTTTTTACATAAAAAAAGAAAATTAGAACAATAATTATCTAATTTTCTTTTTATAAAATATAATTAATTTTGCAAAATATTTTTATTTACCTTTTTCATATACAATTATTATTTCTTCACCTTTATTTGTAAAAATATGAACTTTTAATTCATCTGTTGCATCAAATTTTGTTAAATTAAAGGTTTGTGAATAATTTACTATTTTATTTGATTCTGCAGGTAAACTATATCCTCCATCTCCATCACTTCTCATAGCTGGCTCAAATCTTTTTCCATCTGAAGTTTCTACATATTCTTTTCCCAACGCTATCATATCAGATATATTTTTAGGTGGTCTTTGATGAAGCAAATTATAATCCACTTTATCTGTTGTAGTTTCTGGAATACTTATTTTAAATGCTGTATTTGAAAGTGTTGCATTACCTACTTTCGTGTTATTATCACTGCATGATTTTACTTTATAAATTACTGTTTCTCTATTGTACATTTCTTTTGGAACATCTAACTCAAAGCTCCAATTTCCTGTATATCCATCTTTAAATGAACCATCCATTCCTATTCTATTTATTATTTTTGTAAATGTTACATATAATTTTTTAGATTTTGGAAATTTATGTTCCTCTGAGCCGTACGCTGTTAAATGGAACATTATTACATGGTCATCAATCACTTCTTGTGTCATACCATATCCGCCCCAAAATAGAGGATGAAAATCTGGTGTTCCTGCTGTTTTATTTTCTTCAGCAATCATTGTTTGAACCTCGCTAGTTAAAAATACTACTTCATTGTTTTCATCAACAATTTTCATATCATAAGGCTGAAGATTTTCCATATTTTTCATATCATATTTCTTATCTAATTTTATTTTAAAGTTTATATCCAAATTGTAATCATCAATTAAGAATGAATCAACTGTAACCTCTATTCCATCCGCTTCAATGTATTGTAGCTCCGCTTCTTGAATATACCCATTATCTACTGCTGTTTGTACTCCGTCACTCGCATTACCACCAAATATATTTGAAAAGAATTTTCCTATATCATTTGCAAAAACAATTCCTGTTGTTGCAACTACTAAACATGCTGCAATTCCTATTCCTTTACTTATTTTTCTTTTTCCTTTATTCATAGCTATTTTCTCCTTTTCTTTCATTTGAGATATAGCTATTTTGAATTTTAATTTTTCTTTTAATTCTTCATTCATTACAAGATATCTCCTTTACTTAATTGTTTTTGTAGTCTTTTTCGTATCCTATGTAGTCTTGTTTTAACATTAGATTGCGAAATTTCTAATTCTTCAGCTATATCTTTTATGGATTTAGAATAATAGTAGTACATATTTATTATTTTAATATCTATTTCTTTTAGTTTTTTTAAGCTATTTTTTAAGAATGATATTTCTTCTCTTTCTTCTTCATAAAGTTCATTTGCTTGAATTTCAATTACATTCTCATAATCACTTATATCTACCATATAATGTAGTTTTCTCAACTTTTCTTTCACAAGATTTCTAGTAATTCCTGCGATATAAGAATCTACAGCATATATATTTTTATTGTCATTATAATTTTTCCATAGAATAAAGAAAGCATCTAACAATATTTCTTCTTTATCCTCTGCATTTAACTTATTTCCAACTGCATTATTTATTATTGTTTTTACATAAGAAGAATAATTATCTACTATTTTATCTAAATCTAATTTTCCATTTACTATATATTTTTCAATAACTTCCTTACTCAATTTTCTTTCTCCTTTTATAAGACATCTTACACTTGTATAATGTTATAATTTTTGAAAAGGTTACACTTTATTTGAAAAAAAGATTAGATTTATAATCTAATCTTCTTTAATTATATTCCCACTATCATCATAATAAATTCTTCCTTGTGTTCCGTCTCTATTAATGTATTCATAAATTTTCTTATTTTTCCCTCTCATAAAAATATTTATATAATCAAAATAAAACATTTCTTTTTTCTCAAATCCTACATTGTGTAACACCATTTTGGTATTGTCAATTGTTACAATTTGTTCTTTCTCATCACATATTAATGAAAAAGATAACATCGCAAGTGGACTAATACCAATTACTAGAAATAATAAAATCACTATAAATACTGCTTTTACCATTATATCTCTTATTCTTATAATTAATTGTATAGTTCCTGCTAAAAATCCAAGTACAGCAATTATTCCAAAAGTTATATATTCCCAATTCATAAAATCAATATTTATAGCTAACATTATCTCTCTAATTGTTAGAACTATAGCAACAAATATAAATTCATATATAATTATTATCTTTTTATATTTATTAATAAGGTTTTTCATTATTTTATTTTTCCTCCTGCTTGTCCATATAATCTTTTTTATTGGAGATATTTTTTCTTATTGAATTTAAAAATAATGTTAAAAATACCGCTCCTAATCCATATATAATTTGTAAAATGCCTTTATCAATACCTTTCTTTTGTATATATTCTCTTAAATTATCTAACCCGTCATCATATATTTGTTTTTCAGTTCCATTATTATAATAAAGAGTAAATTGATAATCATTAAAATCTAACCAATATTGTATTTTATTAACTTCACTATAATTATTAATTTCGCTATAATATTTGCTTTCTTTTAGCATATCCTCTACTATTTTTCTATTTGTTTCATTTATTTTTAATACACTTTTTCCAGAATTTTTGATTATAAAATATACATTAAATATCATAAATAGTATGCACAAACATATTAAAATTGTTGTTATTATTTCAGATAATACTAATTTATTTCTATTCATCTTTATTATATACTCCTCCAAATATATATTGTCATTTTTCTACAAAAGGTTACACTTTTTCTATAATTATAGTGTTTTTTTATTGTTTTGTAAACTAATTACAAAAGATTAGGCATAGCACCTAATCTAATTTTTTTCAATAACATTATATGGATCTGATTTTAAGTCTTTAATTTTATTTGTCGTTCCATTCCATCTATCTCCACCGATTATTTCTCCAGTTGTGCTATCTACAAAATATACAAATCTTTCAGGATAATCATACTTATAATGGTCATAATATATTGTTACTTCCCATACTTTTCTTACACGATTATCAACTTTATAAAATACAGCATCATCTTTTACTGTTACTTGCCCATTTTCATTTCTATTAAAATTTATTGTTCCTTTTTCATAGTTTTCAATGTCTTTTTCTCTATATACAACTTCAGTATTCATTTTATCAATGCCTATTTCAGCTTCAGATGATAATATGTTGTATCTTTTTTCTATTTGCTTATCTTTTTCAGTTGCTATTTTTATAGCTTCTTCTTTTGAAATAATTTGCTCATTATTTTCATATTTACTATTTTCAAATCTCAAACTATATAGTCCATTTATTGTTGGAATCCAACCTATTGATATAGTTTCATATTGATTATATAAATCTCCATATTTTTTATAAAAATCAGCATACCAAATATATGCCTCTTTGTCTTCCTCACTATTTCTTTTTAAAGAAACTAATTCATATTCATCACTATTATCGTTAGGATTATATTTTTTTAATAATTCTTTTGCTACTTTTCTAGCTTCCTCTCTTGTTATTCCATAATTATATGGAATTTTATACTCAAAAGATGGTATATTTAAACTTCTAAAATTCCCTTTATTATCAAGAGTAAGACCTCCTCCTTCAAAAGACATACCCCATATTACTGCATTTTCAAAATAACTTTTTCCTAAATCTATTAATTGGACTTCCTTATTTATTCCGATTTTCTTTAAATATTCATTCGCTTTATTTCTTGCTTCTTCTTCACTAATTGCTTCTTCTTTATCTTTTTGAGTAATCTTTTGAGAATATTCATATGTTTCTGGCTGTTTCCATATATTCTCTACCACTTTACTTCCCGCAAAAACTACACCCGTTCCAACTAATAAGCTTGTTGCAACTATTATTGTTTTTTTTATTACATTAAATTTCATTATCCAATACCTACTTTCCTTTTTACTTGGAGAAAAGTTCTTTATTGTATTTGTAAAAGACTGTGGAATTTGCTGTTTTTCATTTTTAAAACTAATCAAATAATCATCTAAATTTTTCATATTAATAAAATTCTCCCTTATATTTTTCTTTTATTTTTGTTTTTGCTCTTGAAATTTTACTGCATATTGTTCCTTCTCTTTTTTGCAATATTTGAGCAATTTCTTTTGTGGTATAGCTTAATAAATAGTATAGTGTTAAAATTGTTCTTTCTTCTTCTGTTAAAAATGATATAAAATTTTCAAATTCTATTGTAGATAAATCTATTTCTTTAGTTGATATTATATTTATTTCTTGTTTATCATCTAAAGATTTTAAATTTTTCTTTTTATAAAATTTGTTACACTTATTTATTAATATTCTTATAATCCATGTTTTAAAAAAACTATTATTTTTTAATTTTTTTAAATTTGTATATGCACTTAACATTGCTTCTTGAATTATATCTTCAATATCATTTTCATTGTCTATTTTCATTTTAGCTATGCAATACAAGTCTTTTTGAATACTTAAAAACAATCCGAGTAAATGCCTCATTATTCCCTTCTTTTGCTTTTTCTACTAATTCTTCCACTTTTTCCTCCATTTTTATATCTATAGTACTATTGGATACATATATTAGATATTATAACATACCTGTTTTCTTGCATTAAATTAAAAAAAGTAGAAATTATATTTCAAATTCCTACTTAAATACATTTTTTATCTTTTAATATTATTATTCTTCTATTATATATTCACTAATGTCTGGCTCTGTAAATATACTATCGTCGAAATTTTCAAATTTATATTCAAATTCTGCTACACCATCTAATTTTTTATTTATTTTATCAAGTGGTTCTTGGCTTATTCGTAAAGTCAAACCTGTTTCTTTATCTATATATGGATGGTTAAATTTATCAGAATCTATAAAATAGCATTTTCTTCCATTATAGTTTACTTCTGTTATTGGGGTGGTTATAGCAATTTGTACTAAATTCCAAAAATTATTATCATAATCCAGTCCTCTTATCTTGATTTTTTCTGATGTCTGGTTAATATTTAATAATGCAGACTTTCCATAAAATTTTGAATCAACATATCTATTATTCTGTTCTCCTTTATAGTAATCTACAATAGTTTGCTGAAAATGTATATCTTTATCATTATGTATTTGGAAGGTTACTGCATTTTCCCCTTTACTATAATGTTCTATTATTAAATCTCCAGAATCAAAATGTGCCACCTTCTTTTCATAATAGTGCTCACTATTTCTATATTTAGAAACTTTATCATTTATATCTTGAATTATTATCATCTTGCTAATTATATTTACCATAAAAACTACTAAAGCTATAAGTAATATTGCTAAGATTATAATTACTGATTTTTTTCTATTCATCACAATCCCCTCCTTTAATCATGTTCTAGTATTTTATATTCACTAATATCTGGCTCTTTTAAGTCTTCATCTGTTACTGTATTAAACTCATATTTATAATCTGTTACTTGTGTATAAAACTCTCCATTTTCGTTACTTCTTGCTCCCTCTTCAATTCTGACAATTAATCCTGTTTCTTTGTCAATATATACACAAATTCCTTGTTCTGGGAATAATAAGTCTGATGTTCTAAAATTCTCTATTTTGTAGCACTCTTTGTCATTACATTTTACAGATGATATATGAGAACCAAATATTCCTGCAACAAATTCTCCAAAGTTTTCAGTTTCCAAATAATTATATACTTTTTCTGGTGTATGTATTGGCATAGAATTTAAAATTGCAACCTTATTTCCATCTGCTGTTAAATAATTATTTCCATTTTTTGTGCTAATAATTTCTCTTTTAGGAGTATCTTCTCCAATTGTTCTTACATGTACTAAATAGTTATCATCTTTATGAAATGCCTCTTGTATTACTACTTGTTGGAATCCATAAGATGTTTTTGTTATATGAAAGTTTGTTATATCTTTGTAATTTTCCATTTTTCCTTGCATACTTTTAATAACTACAAATTTATACCCTATTACTCCTACAAATACGATTAATATTACTAATAATATCATTTTAAAAATTTTTAATTTATTACTAAATTTTTTAATGTATTTTACTTCTCTTTTATCTCTTTTATTTGTTTTTATATCAAGTTCTTTTTTCATATTATCATACATTCTTCTGCATTCTTCACATACTTTTAAATGTTCTTCAATAAATTGATTTGTTTCTTCATTTGTTAATTTTTCAATATAATTTGGTAATAAGTCTTGAACTATTTTACAATCTCTTTTCATTTTAATCGACCTCCTTTAACTTATTTTTCCCTCGATAAAATGTTACTCTTGCCCAGTTTTCTGTTTTATTTAAAATAATTCCTATCTCCTTAAAACTTAGTTCTCCTGAAATCCTCAAATACATTACTTCTCTCGTTTTATTATCTAGCTTTTGCATTTTTCTATATAATTGTATTTTATCCTCTTCTGATACCACATTATCTTCTATTGTATTTTTTTCTTCTATGTTAAATAAGGCTTCATCTGATATATTTTTAATTTTTTTATTTTTTCTACATTCATCATACCATAAGTTTTTCGCTATTTGGCAAAGCCATACTGATATTTTACATTCGCCTTTATATGTATCTATTTTCTTTACTGCTTTATAAAAAGTTTCCTGTGTTAGTTCTTCGGAGATGTCATTATTTTTAGTTAAACAGAATAAGTATTTATTTACTGTTTCAAAATATTCTTCGTATATTTTTTCAATATCCTGCATAACTTTTTCTCCTCCTTCTTACATATATGACGAATGAAATTTCATTTCGTTACAAAAATTTTTAATTTTTTTCATAATAGCATAAAGAGAGATAATTATCAATTAATTATCTCTCTTTAAAATTATAATTTCTTATTTACTAATTACTTTTTTTTGCCAGCTTTTTTCATTGCATTTTGGGCATTTCATATATCTTGTTCTTCCAAAATGTTGTGCCCATAATACACTTGAATATTTTGGAACATATTTATGATGACATTTTTGACATTCATAATATCCTGCAGTTTGTTCAATTTTAATTCCATAAAACATTCCTACTATAAAATTAATAAATCCAAAAGCAATTAATAAAATTCTAAGCCAATTTGGCATTTCTATATAAGAAGCTACAAATATTAAGGTTAAAAATGTTATCGATGCTGTATATCCTATTACCCATTCTAACTTTAACATTTTTTTATCTGACTCCTCTTTTTGTTTTACCATATCAATTAAATTTTTTTCTAATTTTTCATTATAATTATTCATTTCTAAAACCTCCCCACTTAATAACTCATTTACACTTATTTTGAGTTCCTTGCATAAATCAAGCATAATTCCTGAATCAGGCATTGATTTTCCATTTTCCCATTTGGATATAGCTCTATCTGTAATATTTAATTTTTCAGCTAATTGCATTTGTGTTAAATTATTCTTTTTTCTGCACTCAGCTATAAACTTTCCAATTTTAATCTGATCCATATTTATCCCTCCTTCAATTTTAGTGTAAAATATTTTTATCTAGAAGTCTACATACCATTGGTTGAGTGGGTAGGTTTTTTATATATCAACAAATGGTTGAGTAATTTTTTCTACTTTATTCTTTTACTATCGCCTGTTGCATAGTCAATTTTTATACCAGGTTGTACATTATACACATATACATTAAAGCAAACTCCTTCACCTTTATCTTCAACAGAAAATGCTTCCATTTGTACACCATTTGCTACTAGATTATTTCCCTCATAAATTGGTGTAACTCTGTATAATACATGGTTTTTCTTATTTTTTAATATGTAATCATGAACCTCATTTTCAAAAGGCAACATTCCTGTAACATTGAAATATCTTGTTCCTGTAATTAAATTTTTATTATTTGCATTTTCTGCCGCTAATTGATAACCTATTAAATGGCAACGATTATACAAATATTTATCTTCGATTAAATCATCATATCTTGCAGTTTTCCATCCTGATGGCTTAACTGCCCCTATAGCTTGTCGCTCTTCTCCATCTTTGGGCATTATTTCTTTACATATATTTGCATATGCAACTCCGCATCTTCCTAAGCTATCTAAATCACTATAATTTTCAAATGCATCTGTTGTCATATCTTCCTCTGTAAATGATGGCTTATTATCATTTATATATACAAATGGTGTATCTTTATATTCAGGAATACTGGATAAATCAAATGATATAATATTTTCTGCTGAATAATTTTTTTCATTTGCATTTGATAAATTATATTTTTCAGATATATAACTATACCCTTGTAATATTAAAAATGTTAATACTACAATTACCAATTCTTTAAATAATGTTTTTGTCGATTTGTTTTTTCTTTTTTTCATCTATCGTATATTTCTCCTTTTAATTTTTATCGCAAGTTTAAGCATTTTTTATTATTCAAATTATATATTAAAAGACAAATAATATCAATAATTATTTGTCTTTTTTACTATTCTTTTAACTTTGGTATATTACCATTAATATTTTGAATTTTATTTTCGGTATGAGCTAATGAATAAATTCCTTTATATTCGTTATTTAAAAATAATTCTACTCTATGATTTTTATCTAATTCATCTTCTTGTTCATTTTTTATTTGGGTTAATATATATTCACTATTTGGTTTCATATTTAAAATTGATAATTTATTATCTCTTTTATTTTTTCCAGGTGTTAGCATGTGAAGCGTAAATATAATTTTATCTTCATTCATTTTAACTTTACCACTTGATATTGTTATTTTATTCGGGATATTTGATAAATTATCAAATAAATACATTTCCATTGGAATATTTTTTTGTTTAATTTCTTCCTCTTCATCATAACTAATATTTAGTATAGGAAGATCCGTACATATTAAATTATATATATGATATTCTTTTTCATTATATATCATTATTTTAAATTGGTAATTACTTTTTACTTTTTCGTCAGTTATTTCATCTGACAAAATAGCTAATTTTACATTTGGGCTATTGGCATTATAACCTATTCTCGGGTTATACTTATTTTGACTATCATTTACAACAGAATAATATAATGTATTATTTTTTTCATCAATTATTAGTTTATAATCATTAAATTTAATATCTTCTAATTTCAGATTTTTATTTTCAATTCGAGATTCTTTTATACTATTCCACTTACTTTCATTTATTGATAGTTCCCTAAATTCACTACTTGGATTTAGCACAATTATTAAAATTATAGCTATAACAGTCAAAAGAATTACTGGTATTAATATTTTATTTTTATCCATAGAAATACCTTCCTTTTTTAACGCTTTAAACTATGTCGTCAGCATCATACTCTATAATTGAATATTTGCTAATGCTTTCATTTTTAGATAATTCATTATTTAATTCTTGAATATTTTTGTATGTAAGCTCTATTGCATAATCAAAGCCTTTTGAAGTATAATTTCTTGATTTAAATTTATGGCTTATTTTTCTATCTTTAAATATTTTTGTTAAACTTGTTTCTACATCTTCTTTAGCTCTTACAATTAAAACAAATGATTTTCTACCAAAATTTATATGTTCTAAAGCAATCAAAACTAATGTTACTACAATTGATGTTAAAACACCTACTTCAAATAATTGACATCCACAAATTATTCCAATAAATACACTCCATAATAAGTATAACATATCAACCGGATCTTTAACAGCGGTTCTAAATCTTATAATTGCAAGTGCTCCAATTGTACCTAATGTTATTACTAAATTTGATTGTAAGCAAAGAATTATTGTTGCTATAAAAAATGGTAAAATTGCTGTTGTTATATTAAAAGATTTATTATAAAATGACCTGTGAGAAACCATTCTATATACAAAAAACTCATATATTGCAAGTATTGCAACCATTAGTAATACTGCCAATATTGTACTTGTGGTTATGCTTTCATTAGCATAAGAATTAATAATATTTTCAAAAATTCCCATAACTTTTTATTCCTTTCATTTATTTTCAAAGTCTATCTCATATAACAATCCAATATCTTCCTTCCAAAATAATATTTCGAAAAAGAACCTTGTTTAAAATTATATGATTCAACAATATTTCTAATATATGATGGTAAAATATCATCAAATTTTACTTCCAATACATTCAATCCACTTGGTAAAACATAAAAGTTTTGATAATCTCCATCCAAAAAGTTTTCTAATTCGTATGAAGCTGAAATCTTCATATCAAATGTAATTCTTACATTAGTTATATCTTCTACAAAAGCAATTCTTTCATAATCCACAATAACTTTTGGTTTGTAATTATGTATTAGCATATCAACTGCCAATTCTTTTATTAATTTCTTTTGTGTTTTAAATATTAAATCTGTTTCATCTCCTGAAATAATTTCATTATATTCTTCTATTGTTATGTTACAAGATTCTTTATGGCATCTACCTTCTATTTTTTCTTTTCTTTCTAGCTTTATATAGCTTAAGTCATCTCCATAATATCTAATTCTCCACTTAAATCTTTTTGAAAGTCCTGAATCTGTTGTATAAATAGATGTATCTTTGTAATCATCAAAATATAAAGAGTGTATTATATATCTTCCGTCCAGGAGGTGTATGGGAATCTATCTCCATTACTTCAGATAATCTTGATTTTAATAGAGATAGTTCCTGATTTGCTAAAGTATATTTCCATTCACTACGATAAACTTTTATAATAATCCCCTCCTTTTCTTTATATTTTTTATCTATTTTTTCTTCCGCCATTCATCTGCATTTGTCCACCATTTTGCATTTGTCCTCCAAATGGCATTTCTCCATTTTGATTCATTTCTCCAGGCATTCCGCCTCTCATTCCGCCACCCATCATTTGGTTTGTAATTGTATTTGTTTCAGTTCCATTTACAATGATTTTTCCGCCATTATTTTGTGCTGTTCCATCATAATCAAATGGTGAGTTTCCAGTAATATTTATTGTTCCTCCATTTATATATATATTTCCATTTGCATCTATTCCGTCTGTATCTCCTTGTCCCATGTTAATTGTAATATTTCCACCATTTATTTCGACTGTTGGAGTACTAATACTAGATTTATTACTTGCATTTATACCATCATCACTTGCTTCTATATTTATTGTTCCATCATCTATTTTTACATAGGTTGCTTCGATTCCTTCACTTGATTTTATATTAAATGTTCCTCCTGTAATTGTAACTTTTGTAATTCCTTGTATTCCGTCACTTTCTGCAGTTATATCAAATTTTCCTCCTGATATAGTTACATATCCTAAACTTGTATCTTCATCATTAGATGCTTTTATTGCATCTCCACCTGCATTTATTTTAAATGTTCCGTCTTGTATTTCTACACTATCTTTTCCTTTAATTGCATCATCATCTGAATTTATTGTGTATGTTCCATTTTTTATTACTAAAGTATCTTTTGAAACAATACCATCATAATTTGATTTTACTTCTATACTTCCAGTTCCAGAAAATTCCAAATCAGCTTTTGAATAAATTGCTCCGTCTAAATCTTCTGTTGTTGTAGCAGTTGCTTTATTTTCTCCTGAAAGGACTATTGTAACTTTTTTTGCCTTTTCAACATTTATTGCTGGACCATTTGAATTTGTTATTTCTACTCCATTTAAATTAAGTGTTACTTCTTCACTTGTGTTTACTGTAACGCTTCCATATTCTCCTGTTAAATCATAATTTCCGCCAGATGTTATATTCATAGTATTAGCATTCGATGTGTTTGCTGAAATGCTTGAACTAGAGCTTTTACTTGAAACATTACTACTATTAGTTGAATTTGACTCTATTGCATTTGTTTGATTATTTGTAGCTTTTGTATTGTTATAAGCAATTACAAAACATACAACAACTCCCGTAATTACTCCCACAGCAATTATTCCTATAATTATCTTTTTTACATTTTTATTTTTATTTTTTTCTTCTTCCATAATTAATTCCTCACTTTCTTAATATTATTTAATTATAATAGTTAAATATTGAAAATAAATTGAAATTTTATTTTTTTCTTAAACCATAGATTTAGGGATTTCATTAACCTTAGTTCCATTTACTATTATTGTACCTCCCGTAAATGTTGCTGTTCCATCATAATCAAATGTTGAACTACCTGTTACATTTATTGTTCCTCCAGATACTTTAATATCTCCATTTGAATCTATACCGTCCGTGTCCCCATCTGCCATAATAATTGTAATTTCTCCTCCTGCTATTTCTATAGTCACATTATAACTTTCTGATTTTCTTCCTGCATTTATTCCATCACCTGTTGCATTTATATCAATTGTACCTCCATTTATTTGAACATAAGTACCTTCAATTCCTTCAGCCCCATTTAGTTCTAAAACTCCATCATCTATTTGAACAACTGATGTACCATGAATACAATCATCATTAGCTTCAATTTTTATGGTTCCTTTAGCTATAAATACATATCCTTTAGTATCATCACTACTATTTTCTGCATGTAATCCATCTGTTCCAGCTTTTATACTTAAATTTCCATCTGCTATTCTTATTGAATCATTTGCTCTTATCGCTACCGCTTCTGCATTTATATTAAATGTTCCACCTGTTATTTTAACATCATCTTTTCCTGTAATACCATTTTGAGAAGATTCAATATTTAAATTTCCTGTTCCATTAAATGTTATATCTTGTTTTGAGAATATTACTGCATTTAAATTGTTAGTATCATCTTTTACAAATGTCCCTGTTACCTTTAAAGAATTGTTTCCTGTTTGAGTTACAAATACCTTATCCACTGTTTTTACATATACAACTGGCATTGTTTCATTTATAATTGAAAGATTTTCTAAAATAATTTGTACTTTGTCTACATCTTTTGCTTCTACAAAAATAGTAACATTTTTAGCAGATCCTGATATAACATAAATTCCTTCTGATGTAATATTTATATTTTTTCCATCTGATACTGTATACCTTGTTACATTAGCTGTATTTATATTCTGTTCAAGATCTCTTTGTGTAAATAATTCACTACTTTCATAAATTTTTAAGGTAGTAGTTGTTGTTGACACATTATTATTTTTTAACATGCTTAAAGCAATCACTATTGTAATTAAAACAACCACTCCAATTATTGAATAAATTTTTTTCATTTTTATTATCCTCCTTGTTTTACCAAAAATTTCTTTATATTATTTTTACATCAGTTTTATTGAAAATAGATTGAACTATTAAAAAATATTTGTATAGGTTTAAAATAGATATGTCACAAATAGATTGAAAAAATATTGAAAGAGAGTACCAAAAATGATATTGTTTAAATGACCAAAAATAAACATATCGGAGGTGCTCTCTTATGGGGAAT
>Ga0129311_1000663_pt1 | contig 28400 bp, 22 predicted proteins | sample Go1ome_FD_94435 | JGI IMG/M metagenome (GOLD analysis project Ga0129311, IMG submission 94435) | Western lowland gorrila individual fecal microbial communities from Wisconsin, USA - Go1022B metagenome | ecosystem: Host-associated > Mammals > Digestive system > Large intestine > Fecal | place...
AATATAAGAATTGGTTTGATTGTTCATGGTAATATTTTACCATGAAAAAAGAGAAGTAATTGGCTGTTTCCAGCTATTACTTCTCTTTTTTTCATGGACTGATTATTTCACAGCCCCTTTTTTCGTGCGGATAACAGGAGTTGAACCTGCACGGGATGTCCCACTAGAACCTAAATCTAGCGCGTCTGCCAATTCCGCCATATCCGCGTTTATAAAAAAACGGAAACCCACATAAGTGAATTTCCGAAAAAATCGTTGTGTGCCACGGGGGAATCGAACCCCCGACAACTTGATTAAAAGTCAAGTGCTCTACCGACTGAGCTAGTAGCACAAAATAACTGGGCTAGTTGGATTCGAACCAACGAATGCAGGAGTCAAAGTCCTGTGCCTTACCGCTTGGCGATAGCCCAAGAGATTTGATCTGCAAGTAGCCTTGCTTCAAAACCTTATAAGCAAAAATGCATCAGGTCTGATAAAAAAAAATGGGTGGGTAGAGGGGCTCGAACCCTCGACCTCCAGAGCCACAATCTGGCACGCTAGCCAACTGCGCCATACCCACCGTATAAGATATAAAGCTTTCACTTTATAATGTGCCCGAAGGGATTCGAACCCCCGACCCACGGCTTAGAAGGCCGTTGCTCTATCCAGCTGAGCTACGGACACATGTTCTTTTCCATGTATTTTAACATAGAAAAGCGGGTGATGGGAATCGAACCCACCTATCCAGCTTGGAAGGCTGGTGTTCTACCAATGAACTACACCCGCATGTACCAATATTTATTAAATATTATTTAATAAAAGTCGGGGTGACAAGATTCGAACTTGCGACCTCCTGATCCCAAATCAGGCGCTCTAGCCAAGCTGAGCCACACCCCGAAGGTTTGTTTTGTACTGCGCTCTTCAGCGACAGCACGATTACTATAACGAAATCGGATTGATTTGTCAAGTAATTTTTTTGAATTATTTTTTAATAATTCTTAGTAGCGGGAGGGGGATTTGAACCCTCGACACTGCGGGTATGAACCGCATGCTCTAGCCAACTGAGCTATCCCGCCATTTAGTTTTTATAAAGCTTTAAGCTTTATGAATGGGACCTACAGGGCTCGAACCTGTGACCCTCTGCTTGTAAGGCAGATGCTCTCCCAGCTGAGCTAAGATCCCGGATTTGTCTGCTGTGTTGTTACCTCAGCAACGAAAAACATTATACGGATAGGGGTCTAAAATGTCAAGGAGTTTTAGGAGAAATTTTTCATCTTTTTTGACAATTTCCAAAGCCACTCCAGAAGCCACTTTCAAAAGATTTTCATGGAATCAAATTTCAAATTTCTAAAAATTATTTATAAATTTCTTTTTCAAATTCTTTCAAATTTTATCAATTTTTTGAAAATTATCATGGATCCACTCCTCTATTTTTCATCTAAAAAAAGAAAAAGATTTCCATTTTCCGTTATATCTTTTTCCTATATCAGATTGAGAGACCTCAAGATGAAAATCCACCCTGTCAGGGTCAGACTGGAAAATATAGTAGTGAGCAAAATCACATTGGAAGTAAGTGGTCCATCGTTTTCCATATTTACTGCCATTATGTAGCAGGAAACTGTAGTAGGCGAAGCCAGCATAATTAAAATTGCCACCATCTCACTGGAAGCAAAATGGAAAAGAACTGCCAGAGGCAAAAATACAGCTGGAAGAATCACCAGTTTAATCAAAGACGCCCAGATTGCAGGCTTTACACGGCGAGTTGCCTCCTGCTTATCAAATCCGCCACCAATGGCAATCAAAGCCACAGGCGTTGCAGTTCTTGCCACATAATCCATAGTTCTCGTGGCAATGGCTGGAAACTTTACATTCAGCAGTGCAAATGGAATGCCCAGAAGAATTCCTATAATGATTGGATTCGTTACAATATTAAACAAAGATTTCTTAATAACAGCCCCATGACTCTTCTTTTCTCCAGCACTCTTATTCAAATCTGCTGAGAAAGTAAGAATAATAACAGATAGAATGTTAAAGAAAGGTACAGCTGACACAATCATAAGAGGTGCCATCCCTGCACTTCCAGATATATTCTCAACAAAGGCAACACCCAGTATTGCTGCACTTCCTCTGGCTCCTGCCTGAGCAAAGGCTCCCACCAGGCTCTTATCCTTTAAGAAAATGTAGGAGCAAAGCCATACCAGTAAAAACATTGCAATTGTAACCAGAGCACAAAATAGAACAAAACTACCTTTTGCACTTCTTAAGGTATCCGTAAAGGCTATATCCTGAAAAAGCATGACAGGCAAAGCACATTTGAAAACATATTTATTTGCGATTGATACAAAATTCTCATTAATCAAACCAATTTTTCTTAAGATATATCCCAGAAGGATTACCAGAAAAATGGGAATGGTTACATTAAGACTAAATATAAAATTATCCATTGTTTTCTCCGCTATCAAGTAATGTACTAAAACGACTTACATTTTACACAAAAAAATCGGGAGACACAAACCATGTGCTCCCGAAATCTTTTGTAAAATTATAGGTGATTACTCAGCTGGAGCAGCTTCAACTGCATCCTCTTCTGCATCTTCTACATCGTCATCGAAGAAATCATCATCAAAATCATCATCGAATTCATCAAAGTCATCGAGATAATCTGGTGTCAGATACTTATAAACTGCAACTGCAATACCAACGATTATAGCAATAATACCAACGATGATTGCTACTGAAATAATCGCATTTTTTGCTCCCTCAACTGGGCCATCTTCTCTTACTTCAATTTCATGCTTCATAAGGAAACCACCTCCTTCAAATACTTTAAAAGATGTTCTTAGTATAGCATAAAGCCATGTTTTTGCATAGTTAATTGTTAGACTTTTCTGAGCTTAGCCAGGGATGCAAACATCTTCTTAGGTCCACAGGATTCAAAGTCAACACATACTTCAAAGTCACTGCCAGAAGGCGTTTTCTCTGTTACCACACCCTTGCCAAACTTAAAATGTCTCACAGTATCTCCCACTTCATAGTCCGCTACCCCGCCACTTGCTGGCAGGCCCTTTGACAGACCTGGAATGGACTCAAGATTTGAGTATTTTGTCTGATGTTTTGGTGTACTTGGGAAGGGTTCATCAAAGCCCGAAAATACATCAGCAGAAGTATCTCCATATGGTTTCCTGCCATAGGATGATCCACGGGAAGAACCGTAAGAAGATCCATAGGAAGAACCCCCATAGGATGAAGTTCCAAGGGAATTCCTCTTGCCAGAAGAAAAGTTTCCAAAGTCTGAGGAAAATCCACTTTCATGAACTTCCAATAATTCTTCAGGAATTTCCTCCATAAAGCGGGATTTACCCAGGTAATTCCGAGCACCATTAATCATTCTGGTCTCTGCCATACTCATATAGAGCTGTTTCATAGCTCTTGTAATACCTACATAGCAAAGTCTTCTTTCTTCTTCCACAGCATCTGGATCATCTGAATCAATGGACAAACCACTTGGGAATAATCTCTCCTCCATACCCACGATATGGACATAAGGGAATTCCAGACCCTTAGCGCTATGAAGAGTCATCATGGTAACTGCATCCGTATCTTCTGATAAATCCTGATCTGCCACCAGGGAGATTTCCTCCAGTAATCCCATAAGAGTAGGTTCTGGAGCATTCTGCTCATAGGTAACAATCTTATTCTTTAATTCTTCAATATTAGAAATACGTGCTTGGGCTTCGTCTGTTCCTTCCTGCTCCAGTTGTAAAACGTATCCTGTAGCTTCCAGAATTTCATCATAAAGAATGGACAGTTCATTTTCACGAGCCATGTCGCGGAACTTCTCCATCATTTCCATGAAGCTTTCGATTTTGCCTGCAGAACGTCCAAGACTCGCTCTTCCTTCTGGTTCAATACAAATATCATACATGGAGCATCCCTGCATGGCTGCCTCATCACGAATCTTATTAATGGTGGTTGCACCAATACCTCGACGAGGTACATTAATAATACGGGTAAAGGATACTTCATCCGATGGATTGGAAATACACTTGAGGTAGCATACCAGATCACGAATTTCCTTACGCTGATAGAAGTTAGTTCCTCCCACCATTTTGTAAGCCACATTGTTCATAACCAGTTTTTCTTCCAACACACGGGACTGGTTATTGGTACGATAAAGTATGGCCATATCAGCAAATGGAACCCCATTTCTGTGGTTCTGAATCAGCTGATTCACCACTCCTTCTGCCTCATGATATTCATCCTGATATTCATTGAAAATAATAGAGTTTCCCTCTTCATTTTCAGTCCAGAGCTTTTTCTGCTTACGTCCCTTATTATTGGAAATAACCGCATTTGCCGCATTAAGGATGGTGGATGTAGAACGATAGTTCTGTTCCAGTTTTACCACCTTAGCATCTGGATACTCCTGCTCGAAGTTGAGAATATTATAAATATTGGCACCTCGGAATTTGTAAATGGACTGGTCGTCATCACCTACAACGCAAAGATTCTTTTGTCCACCTGCCAGATATCTCACAAGGAGGAACTGAGAATGGTTGGTATCCTGATACTCATCCACCATGATATAGTGGAATCTTTCCTGATATGCATGTAATACATCCGGACATTTTCCAAATAATTCCAGAGTTCGGAAAATCAGATCATCAAAATCCAGCGCATTGTTCTGTCTCATGCGCTTTTCATATTCCCGATAAATATTAGCAATATTAGCCTTGCGATAGCTTGTACCAGCTCTGGCTGCCAAATCATCCGGATGCAGAAACTCTTCTTTTGCACTGGATATTTCCTTGATGCACATCTTTTCTGAATACTGCTTTGGATCCAGATTTAAAGTCTTTAAGACTTCCTTTACTACTGCTTTCTGGTCATCCGTATCGTAAATGGTAAAGTGTGTATCTCCACCAATACGATCATAAAAGCGTCTTAATATGCGTACACACATAGAATGGAATGTGCTGACCCAGACATACTCTGCACCTTCCCCTACGATTTTGTCCACACGTTCGCGCATTTCATTTGCAGCCTTATTTGTAAATGTGATTGCCAGTATGTTGTCTGGATTCACTGACTTCTCATCAATTAAATATGCGATTCTGTGCGTAATCACTCTGGTTTTACCAGAGCCCGCCCCTGCTAGTATAAGAAGAGGCCCCTCGGTGTACGAGCAGGCCTCCATCTGTTTATCGTTTAATCCTAAAATTGAAGACATTAATTACTACTTTCCAAGTTTTGCTTTCAATGCTGCAAGCTCATCCTGAACGGCTGCTTCAGGATTGTCATACTTTGCAGCTAAATCTGCTACTTCATCTTTTTCTTCAGAAGAATTGAGTTCTGCTTCTGCGTCAGAAATATCCATCATTGCATCAGCCTTATCTTCCATTCTCTCAAATGCTGCAATAGAAGAAGCGGAATCACCAAGGCTGGAATTCATCTGATTAATCTTATCCTGAGTCTTAGCAACCTTAACCTTTGCCTTAACTGTATCGCGACGAGCTTCCAGATCACGGATATCCTCAACTAACTTATCATGCATCTGACGCATCTTTGTTGAATTTGAAACAGCAGCAGCATATGCCTGCTGAAGAGCTGCCTGCTTCTCAGCCACACGTGCCTTCTCGGCCAGGAACTTCGTTGCATCATCATCATTTCCAGCAAGAACAGCCTTTTCTGCATATGTCTGAAGTTTAGCAACTTCAGCATTTACTTCATCAAGGTCTCTCTTTGCCTTCTTCTCATCAGCCATGATCTCAGCTGTTTCTTCCTTAACATTTGCCAGGTCCTTATTCAGATTACGAAGAATCTGATCCACCATCTTTTCAGGATCCTCAGCCTTGTCAAGAAGTGAATTAATATTTGCTGACATAATGTCCTTAAATCTACTTAATACTCCCATAATACCCTCCTTCATTTTGTAAAAATCACTACAGTTAAATTATAGGTTATGGCCTACCTTTTTTCAATATACGTATTCAACCTACAGTTTAATTTTCACAATAATATCAAAATTAAATGCGCAGTCCATTTGGCAAATGAACTGCGCATATCCCATTAAAAATAAATACCCATAACAACTGGGTTTAAAGCGGGCTTGTCAGGACTCAGCTCATAGGCAGAAAGGAAAAGTTCCTCTGCCGTCTGCAACCTATCCTCCTTATTGCTATAGAGGGTAGCCAGCAAGTCACCCTTGTTTACATAATCTCCCAGATGCTTATTTACTCGCACACCAGCACCATAATCAATCTGATCCGTCAGACTCTCTCTTCCGGCACCTAGAATCATGGAAGACTGGCCCACCATTTCCGCATTGCAGGAAGAAAGATAGCCCTCTTCCTGAGCTCTCACTTCTCTCATATATTTGGCTGCTGGTAAAAGACTGTAGTCATCTATAAAGGCAGGATTTCCACCCTGCTGAAGGACGAACTTTCTAAACTGCTCCAGAGCTTTGCCAGAATCAATGGCCTGGTCAACATAGGGACTAATCTCTGAGAACATATCATTGAATTCCTGGGAAGTCTCCCGGAATTCAATGTCATTTCCCAGTCTCACCATTTCACAGGACAGAGTCTTGACAACCTCATAAAGTCTTCCCTCTTTTTTGCCCTTGAGAAAGTCTACGGCTTCCATAACTTCCAGAGAATTACCAACAGTATTTCCCAGAGGCTCATTCATATCCGTAACAATGGCTGTTACCTTTCTGCCCACATTTTTACCAATCTCAATCATGGTCTTTGCAAGACGCTTTGCATCCTCAGGATTCTGCATAAAAGCACCACTGCCGCACTTCACGTCCAGCACTATGGCATCTGCTCCAGAGGCAATCTTTTTACTCATAATGGAAGATGCAATGAGAGGAATGCTGTCCACAGTGCCTGTTACATCTCGCAGGGCATAAATTTTCTTATCCGCTGGCGCAAGATTCTTGGTCTGACCAGCATCCACAAATCCCACTTCTTTTAAATTCTTCAGGAATTCCTCATCACTTAAATCAGAAGAAAAGCCAGGAATACTATCCAGTTTATCAATGGTACCACCTGTGGCCCCCAGTCCTCTACCACTCATTTTGGCGGTGCGAATTCCCAGAGAAGAAACAATAGGTCCCACAATCAAAGTGGTCTTATCTCCAATTCCTCCTGTGGAATGTTTATCCACCTTAATGCCAGGAATAGAGCTTAAATCCAGCAAATCTCCACTATGGGCCATGGCCATGGTAAGTCTTGCCGTCTCCCTGTCAGACATGCCATTTAAACAAACTGCCATGAGAAAGGCAGACATTTGATAATCTGGAATATCGCCTTTGGTATAGGCCTCTACCAGGAAATCAATTTCCTGATCTTCCAGTTCCAGTCCCTGTTTCTTTTTACGAATGATTGGAATAAATTGCATAGGACAAGCCCCCTTCCAAAATTTTGTCGTAAGTCTCTTCCTTAATGGTATCACGGATACCCTTTAAGGCATTCTGATAGCGGTCAGAAAGTCTGCCATCCCAGAAGGTATGAAGAGCTTCTGAATCAATGGATAAAGAATCGAACCAAGTGGAATCTCCTCTTTCAATTTCCTCAGCCAAATCCCGAATGAACATTTCCGCATAATCAAAGAAGAAATAATAGATATGATCCGCCAATGGTCTGAAGAAGGGCTTTGCTTCATCCGTAAAGGAATGATAGGACAACAAATAAAGCTCTTCTATGGCCACGATTTCTGCAATATCCTGTCTCTTTTCGAAGTAAGGCACAAAGCCAATCAAATCAGCCAATACTTTGAAAAAATCCTGATAGGCACCGCTGCTTTCCGCAGCCAGCACTTTGATTTCTGCCAGTCCTTCCGAAGTAGGTGTGACAAGTTCATTTGCCGCCTTTTCAAAAAAAGAAAGAAACAGACTGTCCACCTGCTTCTCCTCAGGAATCATCAACAGTCTGTCTCGGTTAAGTTGTCTCAGTTCTAAGTTTTCTGCTTTTAAATCCATAAGCCTCCACCATAATTATCGGAATTTTACAAAAAGGAAAACAGGAATGAATAGATTAATCAGATTCAGGATTAAACTAAATCTTTTCATAAGGACTCCTCCATCCGTGTTTCTGTAGGAGAAAATTGAAAAAATAAGGCCAAGAAGACCGATCAGACCTCCTGACAAAACCATGGTTCCTGTAGGAAATCCCACATTTCCTTTTTTCACAATACTATAAATAAAAGCACCAAGGATAAGCAAAAAGCCAAGGGTACCACTAACCACCGATATAATCATATCGGTGGTTACAATTTCATCTGTAAATTTATATCTTTTCTTTTTAAACTTTGCCATTTATAAACACTTTCGAATTTCGTCAAGACTCTCAATATGATGTCTTTCCATGTAATTACGGATGCCTTCTACAACTTCCTCTGTTACATTAGGACGATAGAAATTAGCTGTACCCACAGAAACTGCTGTAGCACCAGCCATGATAAATTCAATAGCATCCTCTGCTGTCTGAATGCCACCCATACCAATGATTGGAACATCAACTGCATGCGCTACCTGATATACCATGCGCACTGCAATTGGTTTTACAACTGGACCAGACAAACCGCCTGTCTTATTGGCAAGTACAAACTTGCGTCTCTCAATATCAATCTTCATACCTGTCAGTGTATTAATCAGGGATAAAGCATCTGCACCACCATCTACGGCAGCTCTTGCCATTTCAGCAATATCCGTAACATTTGGAGACAGCTTCATAATGATTGGCTGCTTTGCGTGTTTCTTAACTTCCTTTGTAACTTCATTTAAAGCATGAGGATCTACACCGAAAGCAATTCCGCCTTCCTTAACATTTGGACAGGAAACGTTGATTTCTAATAAATCAACCTTCTCGTCAGCCAGACGATCCACAACATTCAGATATTCTTCTAATGTATGGCCACATACATTAACAATAATCTTTGTATCCTTCTTCTGCAGGAAAGGAAGGTCACGGGAACAAAAAGTCTCAATACCAGGATTCTGCAGACCAACTGCATTCAGCATACCACCGTATACTTCAGCAATACGAGGTGTTGGATTACCAGCCCAAGGCTTATCTGCTACACCCTTTGTTGTAACAGCACCAAGCTTATTAATATCTACATATTCATCAAATTCCATACCGGAACCGAAAGTTCCTGATGATACTGTAACTGGATTCTTCCAGGTAACGCCGGCAATATTAATCTCTGTATTAATCAAAGTACTACCTCCTCTGCGTTAAATACTGGACCATCCTTACAAATACGCTTGTTATGAACCTTAGAATGATCATCCACATCCTTGGTCTCTGTTACACAACCGAGGCAGGCACCAATACCACATGCCATACGCTCTTCCAAAGAAATCCAGGCAGGAATGCCCTTTGCATCTGCCTCAGCCTTTACTGCACGAAGCATAGGCTTTGGACCACAGGCATATAAGGCATCGCCCTTTACATCATACTGATGAATACCATCAATAACATTTCCCTTGATTCCTGTATTTCCACTATCTGAAGTCAGATATACTGTGGCAACTTTTTTAAATTCATCCAAAAGGAATGCTGCATCACGGAATCCAAGTACAACTGAGATGTCTTCCTTGGCAAGTCCCTGGCCAGCAAATTCCTTTGCCAGTTCTAGCATTGGTGGAATTCCAATACCACCGCCTAAAAGGATTGGCTTCTTTGAAAATTCTGAATAACCATTTCCAAGAGGTCCTAAAATATCAATCGTCTCTCCCTCCGTCAGAAGGCTGAACTGCTTTGTTCCTGCTGTTTCACCAGTAACACGATAAACCAGGCGAAGGCGACCATTTTCATGGTCAACTTCACACAGACTGATTGGTCTTGGTAATAATTTAGATGAATCATTAGTAAATACAGATACAAACTGTCCTGCATGTGCTGTCTTTGCCGTAACAGGAGCATCTAACCATAAACTATAAATATCTCCGCCAAAGGCTTCCTGAGAAATCACCTTTGCTGTCTCAACTTCTTTCATGAACTCGCTCTCTTTCTAATTGATTAAGAAGCAAACTGCATGCCACACTCATTTGCACGCCTCATGCAAATGGACTTGCCGGGACTGTAAAACTTATTTACCCAGAGCCTGCTTTAAGTCTTCCTTCATATCCAGAACTGCTGCACGAGAAGCATCAGCAAATTCCTGCTCAGTGAACTTATCTACATAGTTTTCGTTACGATATGCAGCGATAATTCCACGAGATGAGTTTACAATTGCACCAAGACCATCCTCATTGAAGAATCCAAGAAGATCCTTACCCTTACCGCCCTGTGCGCCATAGCCTGGAACCAGGATCATAGCATGAGGCATACGCTTTCTCAGTTCCACGCCCATTTCTGGATATGTAGCACCGACAACGGCACCTACATTAGAGTAATCGCCATCCATAGATGACTTACCCCATTCATTAACCTTATCAGCAACCATCTGATAAAGTGTCTTATCACCAATCATCTGATCCTGGAATTCACCAGATGAAGGATTTGATGTCTTAACCAGTATAAAGATACCCTTGTCATACATATTGCAAATGTCGATGAAAGGCTGTACACCATCCGAACCAAGATATGGATTTACTGTGGCATAATCTTCCGCAAATGGTGCAATCTTTGTGGAACCAACGCGAATTTCTCCCAAATGAGCTGTTGCATAAGCGCCGGATGTTGAACCAATATCACCACGCTTAACATCACCAATAACAACCAGGCCCTTTTCTCTACAATAAGCACAAGTCTCTTCAAAAGCCTTCAGTCCTGGAACACCAAACTGCTCATACATAGCAATCTGAGGTTTAACAGCAGGAATCAGGTCATATGTTGCATCAACGATTTTCTTATTGAATTCTAAAATGGCATCTGCAGCAGCTTCAAGAGTTTCACCATGCTTCTCAATTCCCTGCTTTACTAAATACTCTGGAACAAAATCCAACTTTGGATCAAGTCCTACAACGATTGGTGCATCTTTTTTTACAATTTCATCCAGTAGTCTTTTTACCATTTTTCTTCCTTCCAATCTTTGAACATTATTTTACAAAAAACAATAGGACAGATCTGTCCTAAAGACCTGCCCTATTTTAACAAAGAAAACAAAGTCATTCAACAATTCCATTTGCTAAAGCTTTATGAATAAATCAGGACAGCCAATGTTTTAACTGTTCCACATTCTTTAAAAACTCTTTTCCGAAAACAAATAGATTATCGAAATTTTTCAAATAAAGTCCCTTGCTATTCATGCTGGTAATAAAATTAGGATTGATGTCCTCCCATCTTGAGATTGGCACCAGCCCGACTTCACGAAGCTGCTTCAGGGTACTTCTGCATTTATTGGCAGCCACCTCAAAGGCTCTATCCTCCAGGTGGAAAATGTACTTGCCGTTTGCTCTTGTCAGATATTCCAAATGATTGATATCAATGGACAAGAAATCTCCACCTTCATATACATGAAATACTTTTGGAAAACTTCTGCGATTTACGCAGTTGAACCTGGTCTTATGGATATAGTAAGACAGAGATTCCGCCAGCATCTCATTTGTCACCGGAAGGGACAAAGATTCTGAAATGTGATGTCTTAATCTGGCTGAGTCCGTAAGTTCCCGAGACTCGGTAAGCACCAGGATTTCCACATAGCGATACTCCTTATTATTTCTCAGGTCATTGATTAGAGAAAAACCAGATATATCATCTTTTGCCTTTAATTTCTTCACATGTATCACAAAGAAATCAATTTGATTGTGAAGCGCAAATAGCAAGGCTTCATCTTCATCCTTAAAACAATGAATGTGAGCTTTTGCATCCTCCTTCTTCACCAATTCCACCAGTCGCTTCCCAAGCAACTCGTCCCTACTGAAAACTAAATACTTCATTACCCACCTCCACAATTTGCCCTAGGGCATATTTTATTAAAAAGGCTTACACAGAATTCTGTGCAAGCCTTTTCAGTGCAATTATGGTGTTGTAGTTCCATCAGATGGAGCTTCCTGAGATGTCTGCTCTGTCGTCGGAGCTGCTGTTTCTGTTGGTGCAGATGTATCTGCAGGTGCTTCTGTTGCCACCGCTGCGAAATATGCGCTAATGGTGTGATTGCTGTTTACACCAGAGAATGTAAATTCTGATACAGGTCCAACACTAGCACCATCTACCTGAACATCTGAAATTGTATAACCTGCTGAAGGTGAAATATAAATTGTAACCGTAGCGTCCTTAGCAGCACTAACGGAACCAGAAATGGTTCCACCTGCCGAAGCACCCGTTGCAATTGTAAATTCACCACTTGCAGGATGTAAATGACATGATGAAGTAAAGATTGATGCATCATATGGGAATGTTGCTCCCACCAGTGTACGTGCACCAGTTTCTTCGTCGTCCTTAATGGTAAATGTCTGTGTATTCACACAATTATCAGTAGCGATCTCATATGAATCCAGACAAATCGTAATTGTATTTTCGTGACCACCATCACAATGCTTCTTTGGAATGGAGTCCGTTGCACACCAGTCAGTAACTGTTGGGCAGGATGCACCAGGTAAAAGGCCTGACTGTTCACAAAGTGTAACCTTTTCAAGACCATCTGGCTGCTCCCAATCCAAATTTGGATCGTGATTTTCCAGATTAGCAATGGCATCCATGATGTCACGCCACATTACTTTATGCATCTGGGTATCGATGGTGACGTTAGAGTCATAACCAAACCATACAGAAGCTGTATAGTATGGAGTCATACCACAGAACCAAAGGTCATAAGAATTTGATGTAGTACCTGTCTTACCAGCAGCAACTCCACCAGTCTGAAGTTTCGCTCTGGTACCAGTACCACTTGTAATTACATCCTTCATGGCATCCAGTAACTGCCATGCTGTTGTATCCTTACATTCCTCATGGCTCCGATCACTTGGATTTGTATTATCGATAACTACATTATCATCGTGATCCTTAACCACTGAGTAGTATACCGGCTTTACATAGGTACCCATATTGGCAATACCTGCATAAGCTGCAGTAATTTCAAAATTCGTAATACCGTATGTCAGACCACCAAGAGCTGTAGCCTGCTGAATATCAGAATATACATCACCATTGGGAGCTACTTCCTTGTCAACAAGTGTTGTAAATCCTTCATTTTCCAAATATCTAAATGCAACTTCTGGTGTTACTTCCGTCATAGCCTGAACGGCAATGATATTCATGGAATCACGAATCGCATCACGAAGAGATGCCCATCCACGATAACCACCATACCAGTTCTTTACGTTTGCACCACTTGTATAAGAATAAGGTGCATCGTTATAAGATCGAGCAAGACATCCACCTGTATCAATCAGTGGAAGGAAGGCCGCAAGTACCTTAAATGTAGAACCAGGCTGACGCTTGGCATCCGTTGCACGGTTGAATCCAAGGTTACCCTCTTTTTCACCTCTACCACCATTAATAGCTTTTACATATCCCGTCTTCTGGTCAATTATAGTAACGGAAGCCTGAGGCTGAATCGCTGTACTAAACTCTTCTGCCACAAAGGTACCAGCTGTTTTATCCAGCATAGCTTCTTTATAAGCATTGGCAGCTGCACGAGCTTCTGCTTCATCTGAATAAATATTGTTATACTTGGAATCACCATTTAATGTTCGGTAATAGGTAAGTAATGTATTGGTATCGTAGTTAAGATTTGTTTCCCCATCTGGATCCAGCAGAGTAAGTTTGTAGCTTAAAGCTACCGTAGACTGCTCAGGATAATACTGAGGATCATTTACAATACCATCTACAAGATTCTGAATATCCTGATCCTGTACGGAATATACGCTATAACCACCTGTGTAGATTTCATTATACGCTTCTGCTTCTGTCATATCGTACTTTTCTTCAAAGTCCTTGGCAAGAGAACGCATTAATGCATCCATGTAGTAGGAGTTATATTCGAAATTCTCATCATTTTCCTGCTTAACCTTGGCAATTCGGGAATATACATCATCCGCTTTTGCATCATCATATTCAGCCTGGGTGATATAGCCAAGTTTAAGCATCTTATTCAACACGTCGATACGTCTGTTATCATTCTCTTCCGGATTAATAACTGGATCGAAACGATATGGATTCTTTGTAATACCAGCAATGGTTGCAATTTCAGAAAGGCTAAGTTCATTTGCCTTCTTATTGAAATAACGTTCTGCAGCGGCCTCAACACCATTTGCACCCTGTCCCAGGTAAATAGTATTGAGATAGTATTCCATAATCTGCTTCTTGGTATATTTCTTCTCAAGATCGATAGCCAGATACTGTTCCTGAACCTTACGTTCTACCTTCTGCAACTTTGTAGTTTCATTCATACCAACATCAAATACGTGGTTCTTAATAAGCTGCTGGGTTACAGTAGATGCACCTTCGTTGAAATTACCTGATGTTATGTCCTTAACGGCAGCACGCATGATACCACGAATATCAATACCATTATGCTTCCAGAAACGTTCATCTTCGATGGATACGAATGCATCAACCATTTGCTGAGGAATTTCATCATAATAGATGTAAATACGGTTAGAATTTGCTGTAGATAAAGTATCTAAGACATTTCCTTCCTGATCATAAATGGTTGTTTTAAATCCCTTTGGTTTAATATTAATTGAAGAAACATCTGGAGAATCATCCAGAATTCCCTTGAGCATACCAAAGCCTGCACCTGCCAGTACTACCATGACAAACACAAAGGCAATCAGTACGATTTTAAATATGCCAACAAAAACTCTGGACGCGTTACGATTACCATGAGACGAGAGCTTCTGCTGTCTTTTTTCAATTCCAAACTTACTAAAATTCACAATATGCCTCCAATGGAGCTTTTTCAAAAACAGAACTATTATAGCAAACTATGTAGTTGATTACAATCAAGGTCTACGACGGAATGTCTTTTCCGCAACGCGCATAAACTCCCGATTGTTCTTAGTATGACTAAGAATACGAACAATATCTTCTGCTACCACTTCAGGCTTTATATCTCTCATGCTGTCATGAATTAAGTTCACAACATTCTGCTCTTCTTCATCTAAAAGCAAATCATCTTTTCTTGTACCAGACTTAACGATATCAATAGCTGGGAATACACGTCTTTCCGATAACTTACGGTCAAGCACAAGTTCCATATTACCAGTACCCTTAAATTCTTCAAATACCATATCGTCCATACGAGAACCCGTGTCAATCAGAGCTGTGGCAAGAATGGTAAGACTTCCGCCTTCACGCATATTTCTCGCTGCACCAAAGAATTTCTTAGGCATATGAAGAGCCGCTGGATCCAGACCACCAGACAAAGTACGACCTGAAGCCTGAACGGTAAGATTGTAGGCTCTTGCCAGTCTTGTAATGGAGTCAATCAGAATCACTACATCCTCTCCATACTCAACAAGACGCTTTGCTCTTTCAATTGTCATTTCCGATACTCTCTTGTGATGTTCTGGAAGTTCATCAAATGTAGAGTAAATAACCTCAACCAGATCACCCACAATAGATTCCTTAATATCTGTTACTTCTTCTGGTCTTTCATCAATCAGAAGAACCAGGAGATGGATCTTTGGATATTCAGAACAGATTCTCTGTGCAATCTGCTTTAAGAGTGTTGTCTTACCAGCCTTTGGAGGAGAAACAATCATTCCTCTCTGTCCCTTACCAATTGGTGAGAATAAATCCACAATTCGAAGGGAGGTTGGCGCATTATCATAATCCAGATGGATTCTTTCATTTGGGAAAATTGGTGTCATCTTCTCGAATACACGACGGGAAGATAACTTATCTGGAGACTGTCCATTCACGCTGGCAATGTAAAGCAAAGCCGAATACTTATCCCCTTCTCTCTGATTATTACGAATAGGTCCTTCAATAATATCACCTGTACGAAGACCAAACTTTCTAATCTGTGCAGGCGAAATATAAACATCCTGCTCACCAGGTAAGTAATTATCACTACGAATAAAGCCATATCCCTCTGCCATGATTTCCAAAATACCCTTGGCAATTTTTTCTGGTCTTGCAGGTCTTACCTGTTCTGCTGGCTTTTCTTCTTTATCCTGTTCTACTGTGTTTACCTGATCTCCAGCAGAAGTTACACCAGCTGCTGTCTCAGAGGAAATCTCTGCTGGCTTTCCCTCCTGTGGCAAATGAGATGCGCCTATCTTTTCTTTCGTCTTGTCTGAAGGCTGATCTGTTGTCTTTTTAACTGATTTTTTTGAAGATTTTTCCGTTACTTTTTTTGCGGTCTGGTCTACAGGCTTTTCTGTTGTCTTTTTAACTGTTTTCTCTACAGGCTTTTCTGTTGCTTTTTTAGCTGGCTTGTTTACAGGCTTGTTTAAAGGCTTTTCTACTGCCTTTTTAGCTGGCTTGTCTAAAGTCTTTTCTGTATTCTTTTCAACAGTTTTTTCTTCATCCTTTTTATTAGCAGTTTTAGACTTCGCAGATTTTGCAGACTCTTTTTCTCTAATTTTCTTAACTGCTTTCTTTTTCACAGGGTCTTTCTTTTCGGCAGGAGCTTTCTTTTCGGCAGGAGCTTTCTTTTCGGCATCCTTCTTCTTTTCTGAAAGAGCTTTGAGTCTTGCATCAATATTGGTCAAAAGTTCAACCAGCTCGGCTTTCTTCAGACCTGAAATATCGCGTAATCCTTTCTTTTCTGCGGTTTCACGCAATTCAGCAACTTTCATTTTTGTATAATCCATAGAACCTCCTAAAAATCAAAAAGTATCTCCCCATTAAAAATCATGAATTGCATTTTCAAACAAATACTTGTATTCTTATACTGTTTTCTAAACTTAGGAGAGAAATGAAAATGAATCTTGTTTTATATAAATTAATTATTCTCTATATGCTTGACCGTGTAGATGAATACACATTGACAAATGAACAGCTTACTAGCTTTATTCAAGATCGAGGATATACATCTTTATTCAATGTTCATGAATCTATCAGTGAATTAATTGCGGATGGATTTATTTCCGTGAATACGATTAGAGATGTACAACACTATCAGATAACTGATGATGGAGAAAAAGCTTTACTTTATTACGAAAATAGAATTTCTAACACCATTAAACAAGAAATCCTTGAATTTTTCAAGCAGGAAAAAATTAAAATCAGAGAGCAGTCTGAGCTTACTGCTGATGTTGATATTAATGAAAGTCAGGAATATGTGGCCGACTTAAAGATTAAAGAAAGAGCGGAAACCATTCTGGAAATTAAGCTGGCTGTACCAACTCGTGCTCTTGCTGATCACATTTGCGATAACTGGAGAAGTAATAGCGCTGAGGTATATCAGAAGGTCAACGCCCTGCTCTTACAGGACAATTCTTCCCAGTAATTAATATATTATGCAAACATAACCCTCTTTGCTGGCATTTGCAGGTAAAGAGGGTTATTTTTATTGCAATTTTTATGACGTTTTTTATGACAATTCTTATGACAATTTACAAGACAATCTCCTTCAGGAAAATCACCTCCAAGAAAATCTCCTGTATTGTTGAGATAAGTATCTCAAATCATGACACGGAATCGGCACTAAAAAAGGTGCATTACCTAAGCTTAGCTCAAACATATGCACCTTATTAATCTTTAACTTATTTAAGAGCTTCTACAAAATCAAGAATTTCATCTCTACCCTGCTTTGTAACAGCAGAATAAGAAAATACTCTTGTATCTGCTGATAAATGCAGACCAGACAAAATTTCTTTTCTCAATTTCTGTACCTGGGAACGTTTAACCTTATCCACTTTGGTAAGAATGATTACTGTTTCGCAATCAGACTCCTGACAGAAATGAAGCATCTGCAAGTCATCTGCATTTGGCTTTCTTCGAATATCAATCAAAAGAAAAATCGCCTTCAGGTTACTTCTTTTGATCAGATATCTTTCAATCATAGGTCCCCATTTCGCACGTTCTTCCATAGAAACCTTCGCATAGCCATATCCAGGTAAATCAACAAAATAAAATTCATCATTAATTCTATAGAAGTTAATTGTCTGGGTCTTTCCTGGCTGGGAAGACGTTCTTGCAAGATTCTTACGATTCAGCAGCCCGTTAATCAAGGTAGATTTTCCAACATTGGATCTACCAGCAAATGCAATTTCAGTTTCTTGATAGGCCGGCAGTTTACTAGTAATACCGCAGACTGTTTCAAGTTCAGAACTCTTAATAATCATAATATCCTTTAGGCCTCATCTGTGCCTGTTTTCTTTTTATTCTGAGATTTACCGTTCTTTGCCTCACGTTTAATAATGTCAGGTTCAGAACCGTTTATAACTGTATCCTTAGTAACAATACACTTCTCAATCGCATCGTCTGAAGGAATCTCATACATGATATCCGTCATAACATTTTCGATAATTGCTCTAAGTCCTCTAGCACCAGTTTCTCTAACCATTGCCTCATGAGCAATCTCACGAAGGGCTTCCGCAGAAAATTCTAATTCTACATCATCCAGGGAAAGTAATTTCTGATACTGCTTAACAATAGCACTCTTAGGTTCTGTAAGAATTTGAATAAGATTGTCTTCGTCCAAAGCATCCAGTGTAACTACAACTGGAACTCGACCTACAAATTCAGGAATAATACCAAATTTAACCAGATCCTGTGGCTGTACAGATCTAAGTACTGCATCAGAATCCTTAATCTTATTCTCATCAATTTCAGCATTAAAGCCGATTGACTTTTTACCAATTCTTGTCTCAATAACCTTATTGAGTCCATCAAACGCACCACCGCAGATAAAGAGAATATTCGATGTATTAATCTGAATAAGTTCCTGCTGTGGATGCTTTCTACCACCCTGAGGAGGTACAGATGCATTTGTGCCTTCAATAATCTTTAAAAGCGCCTGCTGTACACCTTCACCAGAAACATCTCTGGTGATGGATACATTTTCAGACTTCTTAGAAATCTTATCAATTTCATCGATGTAGATGATTCCGTGCTCAGCACGCTCAATATCGTAATCTGCAGCCTGAATCAGTTTTAAGAGAATATTCTCTACATCTTCCCCTACGTAACCAGCTTCTGTCAGAGTTGTAGCATCTGCAATTGCAAATGGTACATTTAACATACGAGCCAGAGTCTGGGCAATATAAGTCTTACCTGAACCTGTAGGTCCAATTACAAGAATATTACTCTTCTGAAGTTCTACATCATCAAAGTTCTTACCAGCAAGCACTCTTTTATAATGATTATAAACAGCTACTGATAAAACTTTCTTTGCACTATCCTGTCCAATAACATACTGATCAAGGAATTCCTTGATTTCTTTTGGCTTCGGTAATTCCATATCTCCTTCGAAGATTTCATCTGCCTCTTCTTCTTTGAGAATATCATCACACAGGCCAACGCATCTATCACAGATATAGATGTCCCCAGGTCCAGCAATTAATCTGCGAACCTGGTCTTCTGTCTTACCGCAGAAAGAACATCTTATTTTTTTTGTCTCGGAACGACTAGCCATTTTACCTTCGTCCTTTATATCTATTAGTTGTTTCTGTTAGTAACAACATGGTCAACAAGGCCATACGCCTTTGCTTCTTCAGCTGTCATCCAATTGTTACGATCACAGTCCTTTTCAAGAGTTGCGTAATCCTTGCCACAATTAGAAGCCATGATTTCAAGCAGACGATGCTTGATTCTCTTGATATGTTCCGCTTCGATTTCCATATCAGAAGCCTGATTCATACCAGACATGCCACCAAGTGGCTGATGAATCATAATTTCAGCGTTAGGAAGAGCAAATCTCTTACCCTTTGTACCACCTGAAAGAAGGAAGGCACCCATAGAAGCTGCCATTCCTACACAGATTGTAGATACATCACACTTAATATAATTCATTGTGTCATAGATTGCATAACCAGCGGAAATTGAACCGCCTGGGCTGTTAATGTAAAGATTAATATCTTTCTTAGAATCCTCAGACTCCAGGAAAAGAAGCTGAGCAACAACAAGACTTGCTGTTACATCATTTACTTCATCTCCCAGGAAAATAATTCTTTCCTTTAAAAGTCTGGAATAAATATCATACGCGCGTTCACCGCGATTAGTTGTTTCAATGACTGTAGGTACAAGCGCCATAGTGGGCCTCCTTATTTAACTTCCTTTGCCTTAGAAGCAATCAGTTCAACAGCCTTCTGCATTTTGATGTCTGTGCGAACATTGTCAAGCTGTTCCTTAACAAGTTCCTTAATCTTTTCAACTTCCATGTTGTACTGCTTAGCCATCTTTTCAAGTTTCTTATCAACATCTTCATCTGTAACTTCGATGTTGTTTGTGTTAGCTACAGCTTCTACAACAAGGCTAGACTTAATCTGCTTTTCAGCATTAGGCTTAACCTGCTCCATCATATCTTCTCTTGTCTGCTTAGTCATCTGAAGGTACTGATCCATGTTCATTCCCTGATACATAAGACGCTGTTCGAAATCACGAACCATCTGTTCCTGCTGGAATCTAAGCATAGCTTCTGGAATATCCATCTTAGACATTTCAACAAGCTTATCAACTGCCTTGTTTTCCTTATCGTTCTTAGCGTCTGTAGCCTTCTTTTCTTCAAGCTTCTTCTTAACATCAGCCTTGTATTCATCAACTGTTTCGAAGTCAGTTGTGTCTGATACATAAGCATCATCAAGTTCAGGCATATTTATAGCCTTGATAGCCTTGATTGTTGTCTTAAATACAGCTGCCTTACCTGCAAGATCTTCAGCCTGATATTTTTCTGGGAATGTTACGTTTACATCAAATGTTTCACCTACAGAGTGACCAACAATCTGATCTTCAAATCCTGGGATGAAGCTACCTGAACCAAGTACGAGTGGGTAATCATTTCCCTTACCGCCTTCGAATTCAACGCCATCAACAGAACCAACGAAGTCGATTGTTGTTTCGTCTTCTAATTCTGCTGCACGGTCTGTAACATCAACCTTACTAGAGTTCTGCTTGAGATTTCTCTTGATTTCAGCTTCTACATCTTCATCTGTAACTGTAGTGTCCATAACTTCTACTTCGATAGCTTCAAGATCACCAAGTTCTACAGCTGGCTTTGTAGCAACAGTTGCAACATAGATGAAGTCCTTACCCTTTTCAATCTGAGAAACCTTGATTTCTGGGTTAGATACAACTTCTAAATCCTCATGAGCCTTGAGTTCAGCTGGATATGTTTCGTTGATCAGATCATTTGCTGCATCATCATAGAATACGCCTGCGCCATATTCCTTCTCGATCAGAGTCATAGGAACCTTACCCTTACGGAAACCTGGCATAGAGAACTTTTTCTTATTCTTATTGTAAGCAGCAACAAGAGCCTTATCAAAATCAGCAGCTGGTACTGTGATTGTCAGTTCTGCCATATTGCCATCTAACTTCTTTACTTCAAAACTCATAATTCTTGTATCCTCCTTAGATATCATAGGTGCGCTTTTGCGCAAATATTATTAATATTATTTGGTTTTGTGCGAGTAATTCACACTAGCCTGCAAATTATAGCATACTGGGCATTTTCCGTCTAGTTCTACATTTCAGCAAGCATGCCAGTTACAAGACGTACCGTATGTACAATAGCCTGAGCCTGGAAAGAAGGATAATCCATTTCAGCAGAACCATCCGCCTTATCAGAAATGGCTCTGATTACAAGATAAGGAACCTTGGCAAGATATGCAGCATGTGCAATGGCACCGCCTTCCATTTCTGCACACATAGCTCCTGTCACTTCTTTAATCTCATCCTTTGCCTCCTTGCTGGAAACAAAGAGGTCACCGCTGGCTACTCTGCCTTCGAAAACGCCAATTTCTGGATTTACCTTCTGGCAAATGGACTTTGCCAGAACACGAAGCTTTTCATCAGCTGGGAAAACAGAACAATCCTGATCTGGAATCACTGACTTCGGATAACCTAGTCCTCTTACATCCATATCATGCTGAACAGCATCAATTGAAAGTACAATGTCTCCAATATTGATTGCGGCATCCAGAGATCCTGCAACCCCCGTATTAATCAGAGCATCAACCTTGTATGTTTCGATAAGGATTTCCGATGCGATAGTCGCATTTACCTTACCAATACCAGAACGTACAAGAACTACTTCCTTACCACAGAGTTCCCCCTTCCAGAAATCAAGAGATGACTTTGTCTCAACTGTAGGATTTTTCATTTCCTTTTTTAGGTCATCAATCTCCTGATCCATAGCACCAATAATACCTATCATTATTTATCTCCTTTGAATATGAAATTTATACGCGTAATATTTCTTAATTCGAGTCAATCTTACCCTAAACGCCCATACTTTGTAAATGGAATTAGGGTTGATAAAGAGGGAAATTAAACCAATCGTTCAATTTTTGCAAATCTTTTTAATTATTATTCAAAATAGCAAATTTTATACACATTTTTCAGCAAATAAATGATATTATAGGAAAAATTTGTGTACAAGTTTATGTACAACATATTAGGAGGGAAACCATGTCACAAAGAACTGATATTCACAAGGTACTTATCATCGGCTCCGGCCCTATCATTATCGGCCAGGCCTGTGAGTTTGACTATTCCGGAACTCAGGCTTGTAAAGCTCTGAGACAGCTTGGATATGAAATCGTACTTGTAAACTCAAACCCAGCTACCATTATGACGGATCCAGAAATGGCTGATGTAACTTACATCGAACCACTTAACGTTAAGCGTGTTGAAGCTGTTATCGCAAAAGAGCGTCCAGATGCTCTTCTTCCAAACCTTGGCGGTCAGAGTGGTCTGAATCTTTGCGCTGAGCTGAACAAAGCTGGTGTCCTTGATAAATACAATGTCAAGGTTATCGGTGTACAGGTTGATGCTATCGAGCGTGGTGAAGACCGTGTCGAGTTTAAGGAAGCAATGGCAAAGATTGGCGTAGAATGCGCTCGTTCAGAAGTTGCTTACTCAGTAGATCATGCATTAGAAATCGCTGATGAACTTGGATATCCTGTTGTTCTTCGTCCAGCATACACCATGGGTGGTGCCGGCGGTGGTCTTGTATATAATAAGGAAGAATTAAAGACTGTATGTGCCAGAGGTCTTAAAGCTTCTCTCGTTGGTCAGGTTCTTGTAGAAGAATCTGTAAAGGGATGGGAAGAACTGGAACTGGAAGTTGTTCGTGATAAGAACGGTAAGATGATTACTGTTTGCTTCATCGAAAACGTTGACCCAATGGGTGTACATACTGGTGACTCTTACTGTACAGCTCCAATGCTTACCGTTCCTGAATCTGTTCAGAAGCGTCTGCAGGATCAGGCTTACCGTATTGTTGATTCCGTACAGGTTATCGGTGGTACAAACGTACAGTTTGCACATGACCCTAAGACAGACAGAATTATCGTAATCGAGATTAACCCTCGTACATCACGTTCTTCTGCTCTGGCTTCCAAGGCTACAGGTTTCCCAATCGCTCTTGTTTCTGCAATGCTGGCTTCTGGTCTTACACTGGATGAAATCCCATGTGGTAAGTACGGAACACTTGCTGACTACAAACCATCTGGCGATTATGTTGTAGTTAAGTTTGCTCGTTGGGCATTTGAAAAGTTCAAGGGTGTTGAAGATAAGCTTGGCACTCAGATGCGTGCCGTTGGTGAAGTAATGTCCATCGGTAAGACATATAAGGAAGCTTTCCAGAAGGCTATCCGTTCTCTGGAAAAGGGAAGATACGGCCTTGGTCACGTAAAGAACTTCAACGACCTTTCTAAGGAAGAATTACTGCAGCTCCTCATCACTCCATCTTCTGAAAGACACTTCCAGATGTATGAAGCAATCCGTAAGGGTGCAACCGTTGATGAACTGCATGAGATTACAAAGATCAATAAGTACTTCATCACACAGATGCAGGAACTTGTTGATGAGGAAGAAGATCTTGTAAATGCATTTAAGGGTTGCGTTCCTTCTGACGCTTCTCTTATCCGCGCAAAGCAGGATGGTTTCTCTGATAAGTACCTGAGCGAAATCCTTGATGTTCCGGAAGAAGACATTAGAAATCGTCGTTACGCCATCGACTGCGTTGAAGATTATGACAATATTCACGTTGCTGGTACAAAGGACAGTGCTTACTACTACTCTACATACCACAAGGCAACAGATGGTGGTAACAGAGTATCTGACAGCAATAAGAAGATCATGATCCTTGGTGGTGGTCCTAACCGTATCGGTCAGGGTATCGAATTTGACTACTGCTGCGTACACGCTGCTCAGTCACTGAAGAAGCTTGGCTTCGAATCCATCATTGTTAACTGTAACCCAGAAACCGTTTCAACTGACTACGATACATCAGACAAGCTTTACTTCGAACCACTTACACTGGAAGATGTACTTTCAATCTATCATACAGAAAAGCCACTTGGCGTTATCGCTCAGTTCGGTGGACAGACACCTTTGAACCTTGCTGCTGATCTGGAAAAGAACGGCGTTAAGATTCTTGGTACTACTCCTACTGTTATTGATCTGGCTGAAGACCGCGACCTCTTCCGCGCTATGATGGACAAGCTTGAGATTCCAATGCCTGAATCTGGCATGTGTTCAACTGTTGAAGAAGCAAAAGAAGTTGCAAACAAGATTGGTTACCCTGTAATGGTTCGTCCATCCTTCGTACTTGGCGGACGTGGTATGGAAGTTGTTTATGATGATTCACAGATGGAAAGCTACATGGCTGCTGCCATTGGTGTAACTCCTGATCGTCCAATCCTCATCGACCGTTTCCTTCACCATGCTATGGAATGTGAAGCTGACGCCATTGCTGATGGAACACATGCATACGTTCCTGCTGTTATGGAACACATCGAACTTGCTGGTATCCACTCAGGTGACTCAGCTTGTATCCTTCCTTCAAAGCACATCTCTGAAGAAAACCTTGCAACAATCAAGGAATACACAAGACGTATTGCAAATGAGATGCACGTAGTTGGTCTTATGAACATGCAGTACGCTATTAAAGATGGTAAGGTATACGTAATTGAAGCAAACCCACGTGCATCCCGTACAGTACCTCTGGTATCTAAGGTTTGTGGCACACGTATGGTTCCAATCGCTACTGATATCATCACAAGCGAACTTACAGGACGCAAGTCGCCTGTTGAAGAACTGAACGAAAAGGCTAAGACAAGAAATATTCCTTACTACGGTGTTAAGGAAGCTGTCTTCCCATTCAACATGTTCCCAGAAGTTGACCCAGTTCTGGGACCAGAAATGCGTTCTACTGGTGAAGTACTTGGTATGTCATCGTCTGCTGGTGGTGCTTATTTCAAGGCTGAAGAAGCTGCAAAGATGGAACTTCCACTTTCTGGTACAGTTCTGATCTCTGTTAATCGTAAGGAAAAGGACGAGGTTGCTGCTGTTGCTAAGCTGCTTCATGAAAACAACTTCAAGATTCTTGCAACAAGCGGAACTTATGATGTAATCACTGCTGCTGGTATTCCTGCAGAAAAGATTCTTAAGCTTTACGAGGGGCGTCCAAACATTGTTGATGCAATCACAAACGGACAGATTGATCTCATCATCAACTCACCAATCGGTAAGGATTCTATGTATGATGACAGCTACATCCGTATGAATGCCATCAACAAGAAGATTCCATATATCACTACAATCACTGCTGCTCTTGCCGCTGCTGAAGGTATTGATCATATGAACAAGCGTCATATGGGCGAAATTCATTCTATCCAGGAATGGCATAAGATGATTACTGAATAATCTCAGTAAATCCAATATTTATTAAAAACATTAGTCAGGTATTTCTTGGGAGATACCTGACTTTTTTATTGCTCAATTCCATAAGAAATAAGAGCCATTGCAATTTCCTTTTCTCCTCTCCTAAAAAAACGGGCATCCCATTTGCAAATGGAATGCCCACATATCACTATTATTTAATTCAGCCAATGACTCAGATGTCTTTACTCAGGCAACCCGCCTGTCCTGAAGCCGAACCACCACGACCACTATAACCGTCAGCTCTACCAACCGGACCAGAACCAAGTCCATCGCCTCTACGATGAGCACTTCCACTTCCTTTTACTTCTCTATCTCTTCTCTATCTCTTCTCTATCTCTTCTCTATCTCTTCCCTATCTCTTCTCTATCTCTTCCCCTACAATCCTCCATTTTTCAAAACTACTTCTGAAGTTTATCTGCTACTCCCTGAAGCCCCCAGGTCAGGATATCCACATCATTTGCAAATGAGATGTGATCCAGATAATCCTCATCCACAAAGCCATAGTCAATCATTTGTTCCAGCATGGAAAACAATGGCTCATAATACTTATTTAAATTTAAGAACATGATTTTCTTATGATACATATTAAGATGAATTCTGCAAAGCACTTCAGAAGCCTCTTCCAGAGTACCTGTTCCACCGGGCATCACCACAATGCAGTCACCCATTTCCATCATCTTATCTTTTCGTTCATTGAAATCCTTTGTGACAATGAGTTCCGTAATTCCATCATGCTGCAATTCACTGTCAATAAACATCTCTGGCTCAATACCAACCACTTGGCCACCCTTTTCCAGAACGCTATCAGCCAAGATTCCCATAAGCCCAGACTTACTGCCACCATAAATCAAGCGATGTCCATGACTGCCAATCCAGTGTCCTAAATCCTGTGTAGCACGGATAATCTTTCTATCCTCAATATCCGATGCTCCCAGATATACCGTTATATTCAAAACAATTATCTCCTTTCAGATACTTGCCAATCTCATTTGCCCGGCAAATGGACTTGGTAGCCAGGCTTTTTATAAAGACCCCGACTCATTAATTATGCCACAGACATATAAAAAAGACCATCATAGAATGCTGTAAAAAAGCACGCTACAATGGTCTTATTTTACGTATTTATTCTAAAGCGAAAGTCTCAAACTAAGAAATTAGTTTTCAGCCTTTGCAGCCTTAGCTTCAGCGATCTTCTTTGTAAGAAGTGGAACGATCTTGTTCAGATCACCAACAACGCCATAGTCAGCTACGTCGAAGATTGGAGCTGTCTCATCCTTGTTGATAGCGATGATGATATCAGACTCTTCCATACCAGCTACGTGCTGGATAGCACCGCTGATACCGATTGCGAAGTATACATGAGGACGTACAGTCTTACCTGTCTGACCTACCTGAAGTTCCTTTGCAAGCCAGCCGTTATCAACAACTGCTCTTGAACAAGAAACCTGTCCGCCAAGAACTTCTGCAAGTTCTTCAAGCATCTTGAAGTTCTCTGCAGAACCAACACCACGGCCACCAGATACAAGGATCTTAGCATCCTGGATATCAGCGATATCTGAAACTTCCTTAACGATCTTTTCGATTGTTACATACTTATTGTCAGGTATGAAGCCTGGGTTGAACTCTTCTACTTCACATGTAGCGCCTGCTACACGATTCTTCTTCTGCATAACGCCTGGACGTACTGTTGCCATCTGTGGACGGAAATCAGGACAAGCGATAGTAGCGATTGTGTTACCACCGAATGCAGGACGTGTCATAAGAAGCTGCTTATGAAGCTGGTCTGCTTCCTTACCAGGAATAGCAACCAGTGGGAAATCACCGATTTCAAGTGAAGTACAGTCAGCTGTAAGACCTGTATGAACACGTGCACATACACGAGGACCAAGGTCACGACCGATAGCTGTAGCACCGATCAGGAATACGTCTGGCTTATACTTTTCGATTACAGATGTAAGAGCATGTGCATATGGCTCTGTTCTGTAGTCCTTTAATTCTGGGTCATCGATAACGATAACCTTATCAGCACCATATTCAGCAAGGTTCTGTGCAAGACCCTTAACGTCTGAACCAATAAGTACTGCTGTTACTGTTGTATCAAGGTCTGCTGCGAGATCCTTACCCTTACCGATAAGTTCGTAGGAAATGTTGCTGATCTCGTTATCAACCTGCTGAGCGAAGATGTATACGCCCTTGAAGGATTCTCTATCTCCATCAATCTTTGCCATTTCTATTTCCTCCTTAAATAACGAACTTCTCTGTAAGCTTGCTTACAATGTAATCAGCTGCTTCATCTGCAGAATCAGGAGTAACCTTTTCGCCGGCACCCTTCTTAACCTTATCAGAAGCCTTAGCAATCTGTGTAGGTGAACCCTTAAGTCCAAGGTTTGAATCAAGAGTATCCTTAAGGTCTGCTCTGCCCCATGTAGTAATCTCAGCATCGAATGCATCGAAGATTCCACCTGGTGTCATGTAACGAGGTTCGTTTAATTCAGCAAGTGCTGTAACGAGTGCTGGAAGCTGAGCCTTAACGATCATGTATCTGTCGTCAAACTGACGCTTAACTTCTACTGCCTTACCGTCATCAACAAGCTTGAGGTCTTCCGCATAAGAGATAACTGGAAGGCCAAGGTGCTCAGAAATCTGAGGACCAACCTGTGCTGTATCTCCATCGATAGCCTG
>Ga0129311_1000666_pt1 | contig 28324 bp, 27 predicted proteins | sample Go1ome_FD_94435 | JGI IMG/M metagenome (GOLD analysis project Ga0129311, IMG submission 94435) | Western lowland gorrila individual fecal microbial communities from Wisconsin, USA - Go1022B metagenome | ecosystem: Host-associated > Mammals > Digestive system > Large intestine > Fecal | place...
AATGGACGGACGCATGATCGACGCCGACACACCGGAGGAGAGCTGCAAAACACTTTTGGAATGCGGCTATGCGCCGCTGGAAAGCTGCACGCTCGAACACGTAGAGAGCGCGCTCTCGCAGGCGCGCGCGGCGCTTTACCGAGAAGTGAGCGTGCTGGCGCCGGATCAGCGCATCGTAGAGATATTTCAGGTAAAATACGATTATCATAACGCAAAGCTTGCACTCAAGGCAAAGCGCAGCGGAGAAGAGGTCTCACGTCTTGCGATGGACTGCGGCCGCTTCGACGCGCAAAAGGTGCTGCGATATGAAAGCGGCGCACTCTCCGCGGCGATGAGCCGCGCGATGGAGCAGGCGGAAAAGGAAGCAGGACACAGCGGAGATCTTCGCATGGCGGAGCTGCTGCTCGACCGCGCCTGCTATGAAGAGATGAGCGCGCTTGCAAACGAGACAGGCAGCACGTTTTTGAAGGACTATGTCGCCTTGCAGATCGATGCGATCAATCTGCGCACACTTGTGCGCGCACAGCGCATGGGCTGCGAGGACGAAATACTTGCAGCAGCGATGCTGCCCGGCGGACGCATGTTTCCCACACAGCTCAAAGGCGCGCGCGGCGATCATCTCACCGCACTGACGCACGGAACGCCGCTTAGTGCTGCGGGAGAGCTTGCCGCAAAATTGCTGGACGGCGGCGGAAGCCTGACGGAATTCGAGCGCGCTTGCGACGATGCGCTGATGACATTTTTGCAGCGCGCGCGCAGAACGCCCTTTGGCCCGGAGGTCGTGGTGGGCTATCTTGGCGCGAAGGAAGCGGAATTTACCGCCGTGCGCACCATTTTATCCGGTAAGATCGCGGGGCTGAACGCAGAGGACATCCGCGCGAGGCTGCGCATGAGTTATCTCTGAGGGGGGAGGCAGCATGAATAAGATCGGAGTGATCGGCGGGCGCGACAGCGTATTGGGCTTCCGCGCCCTCGGGCTCGATACCTGCATCGCCGAGAGCGGCGAGCAGGCAAAGGACGCCATCCACCGCATGGCGAAGGAAAACTACGCCATCATCTATATCACCGAGCATCTTGCCGCGCAGATCCCTGCGGAGATCGAGCGGCGGCGCGGGGAACTGACCCCCGCCGTGATCCTCATTCCCGGCCGGGAGGGAAGTCTCGGCATCGGCACGGCGGGCGTACACGCGGCAGCAGAAAAGGCCGTCGGCGCGGATATTTTGTAAAAAAGGAGCAACAGCCTTATGGGAAAGATCGTTAAGGTCTCCGGGCCTCTGGTCGTGGCATCGGGACTTTCGGAAGCGAACATGGCGGATGTGGTTCGCGTGGGCGAGCAGCACCTCATCGGCGAGATTTTGACGATGAGCGGCGACTCCGCCGCCATTCAGGTGTATGAAGAGACCTCCGGCCTCGGCCCGGGGGCGGAGGTCGTAACGACCGGCGCGCCGCTCTCCGTGGAACTTGGCCCCGGCCTGATTGAAAATATTTACGATGGCATTCAGCGCCCGTTGGAGGTCATTCGTCAGAAGACCGGCGGCAATTTCCTGCCGCGCGGCGAGGAGGTCCCCGCGCTCGACCGCGAGAAGAAGTGGGACTTCACCGCCGTTGCCAAGGTCGGCGACCATTTGATCGGCGGCGACGTGCTCGGTACGGTGCAGGAAACGCCGTCGATCCTGCACAAGATCATGCTGCCGCCGAACATGAGCGGCACGGTGCAGGAGATCCGCTCGGGAAGCTTCACCGTGGAGGATACGGTTGCGGTCGTGGAAACGGACAAGGGCGAGAGAAAAGAACTTACGATGATCCAGAAGTGGCCCGTGCGCGTGGGACGGCCCTACATGAAAAAATACCCGCCCGTCACGCCACTCCAGTCCGGTCAGCGCATCGTGGATACCTTCTTCCCGGTCGCCAAGGGCGGCACGGCGGCCATTCCGGGGCCGTTCGGCAGCGGCAAGACCGTCATGCAGCACGCGCTTGCCAAGTGGGCGGACGTGGATCTCGTCGTTTACATCGGCTGCGGCGAGCGCGGCAATGAGATGACCGACGTGCTGCGCGAGTTCCCGGAACTCGTCGACCCGCGCACGGGTGAGAGCCTGATGAAGCGCACGGTGCTGATCGCCAACACCTCGGATATGCCGGTCGCGGCGCGTGAGGCGAGCATCTACACCGGCATCACCATTGCCGAATACTTCCGCGACATGGGCTATGCCGTCGCGGTCATCGCGGATTCGACCTCCCGCTGGGCGGAGGCGCTGCGCGAAATGTCGGGCCGCCTGGAAGAGATGCCCGGCGAAGAGGGCTACCCCGCTTACCTTTCCTCGCGTTTGGCGCAGTTCTACGAGCGCGCGGGCGTGGTCGAGTGCCTCGGCAGCGACGAGCGGCAGGGAAGCCTTACCGCCGTCGGTGCGGTCTCGCCTCCGGGCGGCGACCTTTCCGAGCCTGTCTCGCAGGCGACGATGCGTATCGTCAAGGTCTTCTGGGCGCTGGATTCGTCCCTTGCCTACCGCCGTCACTTCCCCGCCATCAACTGGCTCAACTCGTATTCTCTCTATTTAGACTCCCTGCGCCCGTGGTACAGCGAGCATCTGGGACATGAGTTCCTCGAAAACCGCGAGTGGGCCATGGCGATGTTACAGGAGGAGTCGAACCTCAACGAGATCGTGCAGCTCGTCGGCAAGGATTCCCTCAGCGCCAAGGATCAGATCACCCTTGAGGTCGCGCGCATGATCCGCGAGGACTTTTTGCAGCAGAATTCGTTTGCCGACAACGACGCCTATTCCGAATACGACCGACAGGCGCGCATGCTCTCGCTCATTCGCCAGTACGACGCGCAGTGCCTGAATGCCGCCGAGCGCGGCGGGAACTTAAGCGAGCTTTTCGCCATTCCCGCGCGCGAAAAGATCGGCCGCGCCAAGGGCGTGCCGGCCGACCAGTACAAGGACGCCTATGCGAACCTGCTCGTCGAGATGGAAGAGCAGATCACCGCGATCGCTGAGAAAGGAGAGCAGGAAGAATGATCCGTGAATATAAGACGATCCGTGAGATCTCCGGCCCGCTGATGGTCGTTGACCATGTGCAGGGCGTGACCTATGACGAGCTGGCGGAGATCGTCCTCTCCGACGGCAGCACGCGCCGCTGCAAGGTGCTTGAAGTAAACGGCGACCGTGCGGTCGTGCAGCTTTTTGAATCCTCCGCCGGCATCAACCTTGCCGATTCGCGCATCCGCTTTTTGGGCCACCCGCTCCAGCTCGCGGTGTCGCGCGATATGCTCGGCCGCGTCTTTAACGGCATGGGTCAGCCCATCGACGGCGGCCCTGCCATCATTGCCGACGAGCACCGCGACATCAACGGCCTTGCGATGAACCCCGCGGCGCGCAACTACCCCAACGAGTTTATCCAGACCGGCATTTCGAGCATCGACGGACTCAACACGCTCGTGCGCGGGCAGAAGCTGCCGATCTTCTCCGGCTCGGGTCTGCCGCACGCGCAGCTTGCCGCGCAGATCGCGCGTCAGGCAAAGGTTTTAGACGGCGAGAGCAACTTTGCCGTTGTGTTTGCGGCCATCGGCATCACGTTTGAAGAATCTGAATTCTTTGTCAACGAGTTCAAGCGCACCGGCGCCATCGACCGCACGGTGCTCTTCACCAACCTTGCCAACGACCCTGCGGTCGAGCGTATCGCAACGCCGCGCATGGCGCTGACCGCTGCGGAATATCTCGCGTTCGACTGCGGCATGCACGTGCTCGTTATTCTGACGGATATCACGAACTACGCCGAGGCCCTGCGTGAAATCAGTGCGGCGAAGAAGGAAGTCCCCGGCCGCCGCGGTTATCCCGGCTACCTCTATACCGATCTTGCGACGATGTACGAGCGCGCGGGCCGTCAGGTCGGCAAGGAAGGCTCCATCACGATGATTCCCATTCTGACGATGCCCGAGGACGACAAGACCCACCCAATTCCTGACCTCACGGGCTATATCACCGAGGGGCAGATCATTCTCTCGCGCGAGCTGTACCGCCGCGGCATCAACCCGCCGGTGGACGTGCTGCCGAGCCTTTCCCGACTCAAGGACAAGGGCATCGGCGCGGGCAAGACGCGCGAGGATCACTCCGGCACGATGAACCAGCTCTTCGCCGCCTACGCCACCGGTAAAGAGAACAAGGAGCTCATGTCGATCCTCGGCGAAGCGGCGCTGAGCCCGACCGACCTTCTTTACGCCAAGTTTGCCGACGAGTTTGAAAAGCGCTACGTCGCGCAGGGCACAGACGAGAACCGCTCCATCGAGCAGACGCTCGACCTCGGCTGGGAGCTGCTCTCGATCCTGCCGCGCAGCGAGCTCAAGCGCATCAAGCCGGAATATATCGACAAGTATCTCAAAAAAGACGAGTAAGGGGGGAGAGAAGTGCCTACGACCACTGTCAATCCCACCCGCATGGAGCTTACGCGTCTCAAGGGGCGGCTGCGTACCGCCCAGCGTGGGCACAAGCTCCTCAAGGACAAGCGCGACGAGTTGATGAAGCAATTCATGGAGGTCGTGCGCGAGGACTTAGCGCTGAGGCAGAAGGTGGAGCAGTCGCTTGCGCGCGCCTACGGCTCGTTCACCGTGGCGAGCGCGCTGATGTCGCCGGAGATGCTCGAGCAGGCGCTGCTGTGCCCCAAACAGAGTGTTTCGCTCGAAACGAGCACAGAGAATGTGATGAGCGTTGAGGTGCCGCGCTACGAGTTTAAACTTGCAAGCGAGGACGGCGGGAACATCTATCCCTACGGCTTTGCGCAGACAAGCGGCGAGCTCGACGACGCGGTGCGCGAGCTGGGCGATATTCTGCCCGACCTTCTGCGCCTTGCTGAGATCGAAAAGGCGACGCAGCTGCTCGCTGCCGAGATCGAACGCACAAGGCGGCGCGTCAACGCGCTCGAGTATGTCAAGATCCCGCAGATGCAGCAGAGCATCAAGTATATCACGATGAAGCTCGACGAAAACGAGCGCGCGAACACCATCCGCCTCATGAAGGTCAAGGACATGATCCTGCAAGAGGCCATCGAGGAGCGCCGCCAGACCGACGCGGCCGAGGGCGCAGGTGTTTGACGTAACAGGTACAAAAAAGGGGGAACCTTTTAAGGTTCCCTCTTTTTTGACTTTTTACTTTTCGGCCTTGGTCTCGCAGTACAGGCAGCGGTAGGTGCGCGTTTCCTCATCGGTCAGCGTGAAGATCTGCGGCAGCTCCTGCTCAACGGAGGTGATGCAGCGCGGATTCTTGCAGCGAATGACGTTTGTGATGCGCTCGGGCAGCTTGAGCTGGCGCTTTTCGGCGAGTTTGCCGTCCTTAATGATGTTGACAGTGATGCCGGGGTCGACATAGCCGATGACGTCCCAGTCAAGGTCGAGCACCCGGTCGATCTTGATGATGTCCTTGCGGCCGAGCTTGCCGCTCGAAACGTTCTTGAGCAGCGCGACCGAGCAGTCGAGCTTGTCAAGACCGAGAATGTTGTAGAGCTTCATCGCCTTGCCGGCGGAGATGTGGTCGATAACGATACCGTTGGAAATAGCGTCGATGATCATTTATAAGTCCCTCCCTTATTCGATACCAAGCAGCTTGAGGATCAGTGCCATGCGGATGAAGCGGCCGTTTCTGACCTGCTTGAAGTAGCAGGCGCGTGGGTCATCGTCCACGGCAACGGAAATTTCGTTTACGCGCGGCAGCGGGTGCAGGATGCAGAGATCCTTCTTCGCATTCACGAGCTTTTCGGGCGTGAGGATGTAGCTGTCCTTCAGACGCAGGTAATCCTCTTCGTTGAAGAAGCGCTCGCGCTGCACGCGGGTCATGTAGAGAATGTCGAGCTGGGGCATGACGGACTCGAGATCGGTCGTCTGCTCGTAGGGGATGTTGTTCTTCTTGAGCGCCTCGGCCTTCACGTAGCTGGGGAGCTTGAGCTCCTCGGGGGAGATGAGCACGATCTTGATGCCGGTGTAGCGGCTCAGGGCGCTGATGAGGGAGTGGACCGTGCGGCCGAACTTGAGGTCGCCGCAGAAGCCGACGGTCAGGTCGTTGAAGCGGCCCTTTTCACGGTTGATGGTGAGCAGGTCGGTCAGTGTCTGCGTGGGGTGGTTGTGGCCGCCGTCGCCCGCGTTGATGACGGGAACCTCAGAGTGCATGGAAGCGACCAGAGGCGCGCCTTCCTTCGGGTGGCGCATGGCGATGATGTCGGAATAGCAGCTCACGGTGCGCACCGTGTCGGAAACGCTCTCGCCCTTGGCGGCGGAAGAGCTGCTTGCGGACGAGAAGCCCAGCACCTTGCCGCCGAGACCGAGCATCGCGGACTCAAAGCTCAGGCGCGTGCGGGTAGAGGGCTCAAAGAAGAGCGTTGCGAGGATCTTGCCGTCGCACTTGTGTGCGTAGGCCTCGGGGTGGTCGATGATGTCATTGGCCGTGGCGACCATTTCGTCGATCTCCTGGGTGCTCAGCTGTAAAATGTCGATCAAATGCTCCATGTTAGTTCTTTCCTCCGATCCAAGATTCGTCCGACGGGTTGTTGCGGAACTGAATGAGACGCGCAACATCGTCGGGGTGGATATAGTTTTGTTTCGCCGCTACGTCGGCGATGACGTCAAAGTTGGTCAGGCTGTGGTTCTTCACGTTGGCGGCGGCAAGGCGGTCAAGCCCCTTCTGCATGCCGTAGGTGAAGATGCTCGCAACGCCGAGCACCTCCGCGCCCGCTTCGCGCAGGACGCTCACAACGTCCAGGACGCTGCCGCCGGTGGAAATGAGATCCTCGATGACGACGACCTTCTGGCCCGGCTCAAGGCGGCCCTCGATCTGATTCTGGCGGCCGTGATCCTTACCGGACGAGCGCACATAGCCCATGGGCAGACCCATCATGTGGCCGACGATGGCCGCGTGGGCAATGCCCGCCGTGCTCGTGCCCATCAGCACCTCCACATCGGGATAGTCGGCGCGAATGATCTCGCACAGCGCACTTTCCACCTGCGTGCGCACCTCAGGTGCGGTCAGGATCAGGCGGTTGTCGCAGTAGACGGGACTCTTGATGCCGCTGGCCCAGGTGAAAGGCTCGTTCGGGCGGAAGAATACCGCGCGGATGGAGAGCAATCCCTCCGCAATGCTGCGTTCCAAATGCTCCATTGCTATCTCTTCTCCTTTCAAAATGTCAGTTTGTTGACAGAATTAGCGTTTCCAATGCCTCCGGGGTTTCGGCGATTTGGTCGGCGCCGGCGGCGGTGAGCTCTTCGCGGCTGCCGTAGCCGTAAAGCACGCCGATTACGTCGAGCCCCGCAAGATGCGCGCCGATGACGTCATGCTCGCGGTCACCGACCATGACGGCGCGGGAAAGATCGTTGCAGCCGGCCGCCTTGAGCGCGGCTTTTACGACGTTTACCTTTTTGCCCGCCTCCTTGTCGCCTTCGGGCGCGCCGCAGATGGCGTCGAAGTAGGGCGCAAGACCGAAGTGCTCCAGAATGCGCTCGGCCATGGTGTCGAGCTTCGACGTGGCAACGAAAAGACGCTTGCCCTCACTCTTGAGATGCGCAAGCAGCGCGGGAATGCCGGGATAGGGAGCGTTGTCGAGCCAGCCGTCCTGCTGATAGTATTCGCGGAATTTTGCGACCGCGGCGTCGACATTCTCTGCGCTCACGAAGCGCGCGAAGGTCTCGCTGAGCGGCGGGCCGACGAAAAACGACAGCTCGCGCCAGTCGCGCTCGATGCCGAACGCGCGCAGGGCATACTGCCCGGCCTTCATGATGCCGGGCCCGGAGTCGGTCAGCGTGCCGTCCAAATCAAAGAGGATAATATCGCGGCGCATTGCTTAACCTACAAACTCGCTGACGCAGCGGCGATAGGCTGCGACGGGATCCTCCGCCTGCGTGATGGGGCGGCCAACGACAATGTAGTCCGAACCGATCTCGCGCGCCTTTGCGGGCGTGGTGATGCGCACCTGGTCGTCCGCCTTTGCATCGGCAAAGCGAATGCCGGGGGTGACGGTGACAAATTCCTTCGCGCAGGCTTCATGGATGCGGCCGGCTTCGAGCGGGGAGCAGACCACGCCGTCGAGCCCGGCGAGTCTTGCATTTTTGGCGTAGTCGATGACCACGTTCTCAAGCGGGGCGTGAATGCCGATCTCTTCCTCCATGCTCTGCTGGCTGGTGGAGGTGAGCTGCGTGACGGCGATGAGGAGCGGGCGCGTACCGTCCGCGCGGGTGAGCCCCTCAAGCGCGGCGCTCATCATGGCGCGCGTACCTGCGGCGTGGAGGTTGACCATATCCACATCAAGGGAGGAGAGCACGGCCATCGCCTTTTTCACGGTGTTGGGAATGTCGTGCAGCTTGAGATCGAGGAAGATCTTGTGGCCGCGCGCCTTGATCTCGCGCACGATGGACGGGCCTTCGGCGTAGAAGAGCTCCATGCCGATCTTCACGAAAGGCTTTTCGCCGGTGAAGCGGTCGAGAAACGCGAGGGTCTTTTCCTTGCTGTCAAAATCCAGCGCGATGATAACGTCCTTACCCATGGTGGGCACCTCCTATGATGTCGTTCAAATCGTTGATGTTGTATTTCTGCATGACGCGAGGCAGATCCTCGACGATGCGGCGGCAGGCGAAGGGATCGACAAGGTTGGCAGCGCCGACCTCGACCGCCGTTGCGCCGGCGAGCATCAGTTCGATGACGTCCTCGGCGCTCATCACGCCGCCGAGACCGACGATGGGAATGCGTACCGCTTCGTACACCTGCCAGACCATGCGAACCGCAAGCGGGAAGAGCGCGGGGCCGGACATGCCGCCCGTGCTGTTGGCAAGAAGCGGCTTTCTCGCCTTGAGGTCAAGGCGCATGCCCATCACGGTGTTGATGAGGCTGATGCCGTCCGCGCCTGCGTCCTCGCAGGCTTTGGCAATGTCCGCAATGCTCGTGACATTGGGGGAGAGCTTGACGATGACGGGCTTTTTGACCGCGTCTTTGACCGCGCGCGTGACCGCTGCGGCAGCCTTCGGGTCAGTGCCGAAGCTCATGCCGCCGCCGTGGACGTTGGGGCAGGAGATGTTCACCTCGAGCCAGCCGACCTGCGGGCAGGCATCTAGCTTCTGGCAGACCTCGACGTATTCATCGAGCGAAAAACCGCTGACATTCGCCATGACGGGCTTGTGGAAAACGCGCGCGAGCTTGGGAAGCTCTTTGGCGATGACCGCGTCCACACCGGGATTCTGAAGTCCCACGGCGTTGAGCATGCCGCTCTGCATTTCAGCGATGCGCGGCTGGGGATTGCCGAGACGCGGCTCGCGCGTCGTTCCCTTGAACGAGAACGTACCGAGGCAGTTGATGTCGTACAGCTCCGCGAACTCGTATCCGTAACCAAAGGTGCCGCTCGCGGGAATGACGGGGTTGTCGAGCGGAAGAGAACAGAGCATGACGTTCGTTTTTACCATTTGATCTCCTCCCTCCCGAATACGGGGCCTTCACGGCAGACGCGCTTGGGGCCGTTTACCGTGTCGATCGTGCAGCCCATGCACGCGCCGAAGCCGCAGCCCATGCGCGCTTCCAGGCTGATCTGGCCGGGCTTGTCCGTTTTTGCGCAAAGCGCCTTGAGCATCGGCGTCGGCCCGCAGGCGCAGACGGTGTCGAACTGCTCGGGCAGCGCGTCGGTCACAAAGCCGCGCGTGCCGCAGCTGCCGTCCGCCGTTGCAATGACGGTCTGCACGCCGAGCGCCTTGAATTCATTTTCGTAGAAGACATCCTCTGCCGTGTTGAAGCCCAGAACGGCGACGGGCGTTTTACCCGCGGCAAGAAGGCGCTTTGCAAGGCCGAAGAGCGGCGCGGCGCCGATACCGCCGCCTGAAAGGAGCGTCGTTTCACCGCAGGCGGCAACGTCAAAGCCGTTGCCGAGACCGGAGAGCGCGTCCAGCATCTGCCCTGGCGTGCAGCGAGAGAGCCAGTCCGTTCCGCCGCCGACTACTTTATATAAGAGGGTCACGCTGCGCTCGTCCCAGTCGCAGACGGAGATGGGTCTGCGCAGGAAGAAGCCAGGCAGACGAAGGTCGAGGAACTGGCCCGGCGCGGTGATGGCTGAGGTGTCGCCCTCGAGCTTCAAGCGGTAGACGCCGGAGACGATGGGGGCGTTTTCCGCGATGGTATATGTTACTTCGATCAAAGCGTGTCCTCCTTCCAGACGATCTCGCCGCCGATCATCGTCAGCTTGCACGCACCGGTGAGCTGCGTGCCGGTAAAGGGCGTTGCACGCCCCATGGTCAGGAACGTTTCGGGATCGACGGTGTAGGTTTCGTTGAGGTCAAATACGGTCAGGTCGGCGACCTGTCCGACGGCGATCTCCGTACCGCAGCCAAAGCGGCGCATCGGGGAGGTGTGCATCAGCTCGACAAGCTTTTCCAGCGGCAGGATGCCCTTTTTTACAAGATGCGTGTAGCTTGCGGCAAAGGACGTTTCCAGTCCGACAACACCCATGGCGCTCTTTTCAAGACCCTTGGCCTTTTCTTCGTGGCTGTGGGGTGCGTGGTCGGTGACGAGCATGTCGATCGTGCCGTCCAGAAGGCCCTCGATAAGCGCGTCCTGATCGGCCTGATCGCGCAGGGGAGGATTCATCTTGAAGCGTCCGTCCTCCTGTAGATCGTCCTGCGTGAAGGCGAGGTAGTGCGGCGCTGTTTCGCACGTCACATTCACGCCGCGGCGCTTGGCCGCGCGGATGACCTCGACGCTTTCCTTGGTCGAAACGTGGCAGACGTGGTAGGCGCAGCCCGTTTCCTCGGCAAGCTTTACGTCGCGCGCGATCTGCCCCCACTCGCTCTCCGAGCAGATGCCGCGGTGCCCGTGGGCGCGGGCATACGCGCCGTCGTGGATGTAGCCGCCGCGGAGCAGGGAATTGTCCTCGCAGTGCGCGGCAAGGATCTTGCCGAGGCGGCGGCACTCGGCCATCGCCTGGCGCATCATGCTCTCGGACTGCACGCCGCGTCCGTCGTCGGAAAAGGCGATGACGTTTGGCGCCATGCCCGCAAGGTCTGCGAGCTGCTCGCCCTTTTCGCCGACCGTGATCGCCCCGTAGGGGTGAACATGGACGAGCGCGTCCTTCTCGATGAGCGCGCGCTGAAGATTCAGCGCGTCGACACAGTCGGGGACGGGGTTCAGGTTCGGCATAGCGGCAACGTGGGCGAAGCCGCCGTGCGCGGCAGCCAGCGTGCCGGTGCGGATGGTCTCTTTATAAGAAAATCCCGGCTCTCGAAGATGAACATGAACATCAACGAAACCGGGAAACAAAACCATATTGGAAATATCAATAGTAACAGTATCATCGGAACGGAAAACACCATTGCCAATAGAAACAATTTTCCCGTCCGAAAGAAACACATCCGACAAATGAAATACGCCCTGAGAGAAAACCTTTGCGTTCTTCAAAATACAGCGCATGTTCCTTCCTCCTTGTCGTGTTTTCGGTGCATTATACGGGATAATCCGGCGAATGTCAAGAGTCAAAATTTCGAAAAAAAGCGGGAACGGGAAAAAGATGAGAAAGTATGCACGTTTGGCATGACAGCTTGCAGGACGCGGCGTTTCGCAGCGGGAAAAGGGCGGAAAGGGGAGGCTTCCCTTGGTGTAAAATGCTCTATTCCGGCAAACCGATTGAGAAAAAAGACCGTGCTTTTCGACGAAATTCCGGGCGGCGCGCGGAAATGTAAAATTATGCGGTTGACAATCGGTGCAGAGGCTCTTATACTGATGGCAATGAAGTTCCACGAACGGAGAATCACAGCGATGAAGAGCGTTTTCGTTTTTGCATACTACTATTACTTTACTATGAATTCGTAGTAAGGCTAATTTGTGATGCAAAGATGCAAAGAAGGCTCTGAAAAGAGATTGCTTGATGCGGCACAGGTTAGACCTGTGCCGCATTTTTTCGTTATGGCGACAGCTTCGCAATTTATAAGGAGGATATTATCATGATCGTCGTACTCAAGCATGGGGCAGAACCGGACAAGCGCGAGCAGCTCATCGGCTGGCTCAAGAATCAGGGATTGGGCGTTCACGTTTCCGAGGGCGCGTATCAGACCGTGCTGGGATTGATCGGCGATACGGCGCGCGTTGACATGGATCTCATCGAGAGCCTGAGTATCGTTGACTCCGTCAAGCGCGTAACGGAGCCGTTCAAGTGCTGCAACCGCAAGTTCCACCCGGACGACATGATTGTTCAGGTGGGCGACGTGAAGGTCGGCGGCGGCAACTTCTGCATGATCGCAGGTCCCTGCTCGGTCGAATCCGAGGAGCAGATCGTTGCGGTCGCCAAGGCCGTGAAGGCCTCGGGCGCAAACATGCTGCGCGGCGGCGCGTTCAAGCCCCGCACCTCGCCCTATGATTTTCAGGGACTCAAGGCTGAGGGCATCGAGCTTTTGAAGATCGCCCGAAAGGAGACGGGGCTTCCCATCGTCACGGAAATCATGGGCACGAACTATCTGCCGCTTTTTGAAGACGTCGACCTCATTCAGGTCGGCGCGCGCAACATGCAGAACTTTGATCTGCTGCGCGAGCTCGGTAAGCTTCACAAGCCGGTTCTCTTAAAGCGCGGTCTTGCCAGCACCCTTAAGGAGCTTTTGATGAGCGCGGAGTATATCATGGCCGGCGGCAACGAGCAGGTTATCCTCTGCGAGCGCGGCATCCGCACCTACGATGACTACACGAGAAACACGCTCGACCTTGCGGCTGTGCCGATGCTCAAGGAGCTGACGCACCTGCCCGTCATCGTCGACCCGAGCCACGCCACCGGCATCGCGCGCCTTGTGCGCCCCATGGCACTGGCCGCGGCCGCCTGCGGCAGCGACGGCCTCATCATCGAGGTGCACAACGATCCCTTGCACGCGCTGTGCGACGGCGCGCAGTCGCTGCGCCCCGAGCAGTACGATGAACTTGCCAAAACGGTGCGCCGCGTGAGAGAGGCGGTGGCGCAATGACGGTCGGGATCGTTGGACTCGGCCTCATCGGCGGCTCGTTCGCCAAGGCCTACCATGCAGCGGGCGAGCGGGTGCTTGCGCAGGACATCGACCGCGACGTGCTGTCATTCGCCGTCATCAGCAGTGCCGTGGACGAAGAACTTACTGACGAGACGATGGCGGAATGCGACCTCATCCTGCTGGCGGTCTGCCCTGCGGCGGCGGTCGAATGGCTCCAAAAGAACGCACCGAAGATCGCCTCTCACACGATCGTCATCGACTGCTGCGGCACGAAGCGCACGGTCTGCGCGGCCTGCTTTCCCATCGCCGCGCAGTATGGCATCACCTACCTTGGCGGACACCCGATGGCTGGCACGCAGTTTTCCGGCTTTAAATATGCCAAAGCAGACCTTTACCACGGTGCGCCGATGGTGCTTGTGCCGCCGCGCTTCGATGATATTGAACTGCTCGGTCGTGTGAAAGATCTGCTCACGCCTGCGGGTTTCGGGAGCTACTCCGTTACGACCGCTGAGCAGCACGACGAGATGATCGCCTTCACCTCGCAGCTTGCGCACGTGGCCTCGAACGCTTATATCAAAAGTCCCACGGCAAAGAAGCACAAGGGCTTTTCCGCCGGCAGCTACAAGGACATGACGCGCGTTGCGTGGCTCGCGCCCCACATGTGGGCGGAGCTGTTTTTGGAAAACCGGGACTTTCTATTGAAGGAGATCGACTGCTACATCGAGCATCTGTCGCAGTACAAGGCCGCGATGGAGCAAAACGACGAAGAAGAACTCATTCGCCTTCTGGACGAGGGCAAAAAGAGAAAGGAAGAGGTGGACGGCTGATGCGAAGCATCCATATCAAGGCCTCGCGCGAGTATGACGTGCTCGTGGAGCGCGGACTGCTCGACCGCGCGGGCGAGTATTTATCCAAGGTCAGCGCGCCGGGCATGGCGGCGGTCGTGTCGGACGAGACGGTTTTTGCGCTCTACGGCGAGCGGACGGTCAAGGCGCTTGAAAAGGCAGGTTATCGCGTCTATGCCTTCACCTTCCCCGCGGGCGAGGAGAGCAAGAACCTCTCGACCTACGCAAGTGCCCTGCACTTTCTCGGTGAGCACCGTTTCAGCCGCAGCGACGTGGTCGTGGCGCTCGGCGGCGGCGTGGTGGGTGACCTTGCGGGCTTTGCCGCGGCAACATACCAGCGCGGCATGGGCTTTGCCCAGATCCCGACGACGCTGCTGGCGGCGGTGGATTCGTCCGTCGGCGGCAAGACGGCCGTCGACCTGCCTACGGGCAAGAATCAGGCGGGCAGCTTCTATCAGCCCTGCATCGTGCTCTGCGATCCTGACACGCTCGAATCGCTCCCCGAGGAGCAGTACCGCTGCGGCTGTGCCGAGATCATCAAATACGCGATGCTCGGCAACGCGGCGTTCTTTGAAGAACTCTACAAAACGCCCGTGCGTGAGCAGTACGAGCATGTGATCGAGGTCTGTGTGCAGATGAAGCGCGACATCGTCGGCGCGGACGAGTACGACCTCGGCCGCCGCCGCACGCTGAATCTGGGTCACACCTTCGGCCATGCGGTGGAGCAGTGCAGCGATTTTTCTCTCCTGCACGGCGAGGCAGTCGCCATCGGCATGGCGACGGTCACGCGCGCGGCGGTCAAGCGCTGCCTCTGCGGTGAGGAAACGCTCCAGCGCCTTTTGAAGATTCTGCATCGCTACGGCCTCCCAACGGAAACGGGCTATGCGCTTGACAAGCTCTATGAAGCGGAGCTGGTCGATAAAAAGATCTCCGGCGGCAAGATGCACCTCATCGTGCCGGAAAAGATCGGTCAGGTGCGCGTGGAGACGATCCCTGTTGAGATGCTGCGCGACTGGATGCGGGACGGTGGGATCCGATGAAACGAACGATTCCCTGCGGTGCGCGCACAGGGCGCGTGCATATTCCAGCGTCCAAATCGCAGGCGCACAGGCTTCTCATCTGCGCGGCGCTCGGTGAAGAAACGTGCGAGATCGTCTGCGACGGCGTTTCCGCCGACATTGCGGCGACAGCCAAGTGCCTGAACGCGCTCGGCGCGAAAGTGGAACGAACGGAGACGGGCTTTCTTGTCTCACCCATTCAAAAAGTCCCTGAGGGGTGCTGCGAGCTTCTCTGCGGCGAGAGCGGGTCGACGCTGCGATTTTTGCTGCCTGTCGTCGGTGCGCTTGGCGCGCAGGCGGCCTTCCACCGTGAAGGACGCCTCCCTCAGCGGCCTCTCGCCCCGCTGGACGGCGTGCTGACCGCGCACGGCATGACGCTATCTGAGGACGGAGACCTTCTTTTGTGCAGCGGGCAGCTGCAAGCGGGAAACTATGAGATCGCGGGCAACGTGTCCTCGCAGTACATTTCAGGGCTTCTGATGGCGCTGCCGCTGCTGATCAGAGACAGCCTTCTTATGGTGTCCGGCCCGCTGGAATCCGCGGCATACATTGCGATGACTGAGGACGCGCTGCGGCTCTCCGGCGTCGAATTTTCGAAAAACGGCGCGTCTTACGCTATTCCCGGCGGGCAGCGCTTCCGTCTGCCCCTGCGCACGGTCGTCGAGGGCGACTGGTCGAACGCGGCGTTCTTCCTCTGCATGGGCGCGCTGTCGAAAGGCGGCGTTCGCGTTGAGGGATTGAACCTTAAGTCCTCGCAGGGCGACCGCGGCGTGCTGGACGTTCTGCGCGCGTTCGGCGCGGAGGTCGGTGAAGAGGGCGATACCGTGACGGTCCGGCGCGGCACGCTGCGCGGCGTGACGATCGACGCATCGCCCATTCCGGATCTTATTCCCGTGCTGAGCGTGGTTGCATCGGTCGCGGCGGGGGAGACGAGAGTCGAAAATGCCTACCGTCTGCGGCTCAAGGAATCCGACCGATTGCAGAGCACAGCGAACTTGCTGCGCGCGCTCGGCGGGCGTGTCGAGGAGAAAGAAGACGGCCTTGTCATCACGGGCGTGCCCGCGCTGCACGGCGGAGCGGTCGAAACGCAGAACGACCATCGCCTTGCGATGTCCGCCGCCGTTGCTGCCTGCGCCGCGACGGGTGAGGTCACGGTCGACAATGACGTTTGCGTTGCCAAGTCCTACCCACGCTTCTGGGAGGATTACGGCAGCTTGAAAGGAGAGGGCTTATGAGCAGCACCTACGGCGAAAATTTGAAACTGACGATCTTCGGCCAGTCCCATTCCCCCGCCATCGGCGTGACGATCGAGGGGATCCCTGCGGGAGAGAAGGTCGATCTGGACGAGCTTCAGCGCCTTTTAAACCGCCGCGCGCCGGGCAAAACCGCCTGGTCGACGCCGCGCAAGGGGGCCGAGGCGCCGGGGATCCTGTCAGGGCTTGTGAACGGCCGCACCTGCGGCGCGCCGCTTGCGGCCATTATCCGCAACACGAACACAAGGCTGCAGGACTATGAAAACCTTGCCCTTACGCCGCGCCCCGGCCACGCGGATTACACCGCCGAGGTAAAATACGGCGGCTATCAGGACCGCGCGGGCGGCGGGCACTTTTCCGGAAGACTCACCGCGCCGCTGTGTATTGCGGGCGGCATCTGTATGCAGCTTCTTGCGCGCGAGGGCATTGCGGTCGTGAGCCGCATCGCCTCCATCGCGGGCATTTGCGATGAAGGAGAGTTGATTTCCTCCACGGCGGATAAGGGATTTCCCGTTGTGAACGACGCATGCGGCGAGAAAATGCGCGCCGCCATCGCGCAGGCGCGCGAGGAGGGCGACAGTGTCGGCGGCGTGATAGAATGCGCCGTGTTCGGTGCGCCGGCAGGTCTTGGCGACCCGATGTTCGGCGGCATGGAAAATCGCATCGCCGCCGCGATTTTCGGTATCCCGGCGGTCAAGGGCATTGAATTCGGCGCGGGCTTTGGCGCGGCAAAGCTGCGCGGCAGCGAGAACAACGATGCTTTTTCGGTCGAAAACGGAAAGATCATCACCGAGACGAACCGCTGCGGAGGCATTCTCGGCGGCATCACGGACGGAATGCCCATCGTGCTGCGCGCGGCGTTCAAGCCGACGCCGTCCATCGCGCGCACGCAGCAAAGCGTCAATTTGCAGAGCGTGACGCGCGAGGAACTTGCCATCACCGGCCGCCACGATCCCTGCATCGTGCCGCGCGCCGTGCCGTGTGTGGAGGCGGCTGTTGCCGTTGCCGTCTATGACGCGCTGCTCGCACGCAGGAAGGAAACGAGGTAAAAACTATGGATCTGAACGACTATCGCAAAGAGATCGACCAAATCGACGATGAGCTGATCGCGCTGTTCGCCAAGCGCATGGAAACGGCGGAGAAGATCGCCGCCTACAAGCAGGCAAACGGCCTGCGCGTGCTCGACGCGCGACACGAAAAGGAAAAGATGCGCACGCTCATGGAAAAAACGCCCGAGGATCTGCGAGAATACGTTTCCTCGCTCTATTCTCTCATTTTTGAACTGAGCCGCAGCCGCCAGAGCTGTCTGCTCGGCGCGAGGGGCGACCTGCCCGCGAAAATTGCCGAGGCCATCGAAAAGACACCGCAGCTCTTTCCCGAGGACGCCGCCGTCGCATGTCAGGGCGTGGAGGGCGCATACTCCGAGCAGGCGTGTGAAAGGCTCTTCAAGCGCCCGAGCACATTCTTTTTCAGTTCCTTTGAGGCGGTGTTCTCCGCCATTGAAAAGGGCCTTTGCCGCTACGGCGTGCTGCCGCTTGAAAACAGCACCGCGGGCAGCGTGAACGCGGTCTACGACCTCATGATGCGCCATAATTTCCGCATCGTGCGCTCGGTGCGCATCAAGGTCGACCACAATCTCCTCGCCAACCCCGGCGCGAAGATGGAGAACATCCGCGAGATCTACTCCCACGAGCAGGCCATCAGCCAGTGCGCGCACTTTTTGCAGGGCCTTCCAAACGTGAAGGTCATTCGCTGTGAAAATACCGCCGTGGCCGCGCGCATGGTCGCCGAGTCCGGCCGCAGCGATGTGGCGGCGCTCTCGTCGCGCACGTGCATGGATCTCTACGGCCTTGAAAACCTTGCCGCCTCCGTGCAGGATCAGGGCAACAACTTCACGCGCTTCATCTGCATTGCAAAGGATCTTGAGATCTACCCCGGCGCCGACCGCACGAGCCTCATGGTGGTGCTGCCGCACCGTCCCGGCTCTCTCTATCAGGTGCTTTCGCGCTTCTACGCGCTCGGCGTCAACCTCAATAAGCTCGAAAGCCGCCCCATCCCGGAGCGCAACTTCGAGTTCATGTTCTATTTTGACCTTGAGACCTCGGTCTACGCCCCGCAGTTCACCCAGCTCATGGGCGAGCTGCCGGAGCTTTGCGAGGACTTCTCGTATCTCGGCTCTTACAGCGAGGTGATCTGAATGAAACGCTGCGGTCTGCTCGGCGAAAAGCTCGGGCACAGCTATTCGCCCGCCATTCATGCAGAGCTTGCGGATTATGACTACAGGCTCTATGAGGTCGCGCCGGAAAAGCTCGGCGAATTCTTAAAAGATGGGGAATTTGACGGCCTGAATGTGACCATTCCCTATAAAAAGGCGGTCATTCCCTACTGCGCGGCGCTTTCACCCATTGCGCAGAAGCTTCAGAGCGTGAATGTGCTCGTTCGCCGCGCGGACGGCACGCTCTACGGCGACAATGCCGACGCCTACGGCTTTGACGCCATGGTGAAGGCGAGCGGCATTTCAGTCGAGGGCAAAAAGGCGCTCGTTCTCGGCAGCGGCGGCGCGAGCGCGACGGTCTGCGCCGTGCTCAATGAGCTGCGTGCGCGCAGCGTGACGGTCATCTCCCGCAGCGGAGAAGACAACTACGGCAATTTGGACCGCCACGCGGACGCGGAGATCATTGTGAACACCACGCCCGTCGGCATGTATCCGAACTGCGGTGTGTCGCCCGTTGATCTGCGGCAGTTCCCACGGCTTGCGGGTGTGCTCGACATCGTTTACAATCCCGCGCGCACGGCGCTCGTGATGCAGGCGGAGACGCTCGGTATCCCCTATATGAGCGGGCTTTATATGCTCGTTGCGCAGGCAAAGCGCACGGCGGAGGTTTTTGAAGGCCATGCCATTCTGGGCAGCGAGACCGAGCGCATCTGGAAAAAGCTGGGACGAGAGATGCAGAACATCGTGCTGATCGGCATGCCCGGCAGCGGCAAGAGCACCGTGGCCGCACGCCTTGCCGAAGCGCTCGATCGCGTTGCGCTCGACAGCGACGCGGAGATCGAAGAGCGCAATGGCGCAAGCTGCGCGTCCCTCATCGAAAGAAACGGCGAGGCGGCGTTCAGAGCGTTGGAAAGCGAGGTCATCGCCGATCTCGGCAGGCGCTCGGGTATGGTCATCGCCACGGGCGGCGGCTGCGTGACGCGCGAGGAGAATTACGCTTCCCTGCACCAAAACGGCGTCATCTTCTGGCTCAGGCGTGACCTTGACAAGCTCCCGCGAGAGGGCCGTCCCCTTTCCGCGGGCGACCTTGGCGCGATGTACGATAAGCGCAGGGCGTGCTATGAGCGCTTTGCCGATCATAGCATCAACAACAACGGAACCGTTGAGGAGACGCTGCGGCAGATCATGGCGGCGCTGCCGGAAGGAGAATAATAAGAGTACAAGGGCGCACATACGGGGAAACCGTATGTGCGCCCTTGTGCATGTGCGCCGTTGCTGTCTTACGATGTGTGCCGCGCTGCAAGGACTTCTTCATAACGGCGCGCACAGTGCCGCCAGTCGATCACGCGGACACGCAGAGCAAGTGCTTCCTCGGTGCAGGGTGCAGCCGGCGCGGCAAGGTCAAGCAGCACCGCACCCAAAGGATCTGCCTCGGCTCTTGTGCAGATGAGCCAGAGCGTATCGTCCGCCATCAGCGAGAGCAGGACACGCTGGCCGCAGCTGCGGCGCAGCGCATGGATCAGCACGCGTTCAAAATCCTCCAAGCCGCCGAAATCGCGCAAAATTGCAGCCTCGAATGCTTTCAAATCAGACCACCTCGCTCCACCGTATGCCGGGGCGGGCGAATGCAGAACAAAAAGCGGAAAGTCCTGTGACTTTCCGCTTTTCATTTCAATTTGGATTAACTTAGATGTGGACGACCTTCAGCTCACTCGCCTCGAAGAGCCCCAGACGCTTGCCGACGTTGACATACACCTGCGGGTCACCGCTCGTGCAGATGATGAACTTGCCCTTCTTCTGCGGGTTGAGCGCGTTCTGCTCGGCGAGATACGCCTTGACGGCGTTTGCTTGCTCGAGTGCGGGATTGATGAGCTTCATATCAGGGTAGCACTCGCGGAAGTTTTCCTCCACGATGGGATAGTGCGTGCAGCCGAGAATGAGATTTTCGACCTTTTCGCGCGCGAGAATGTTGTCGACCTGCGTGCGGATCTCGGTGTTGATGTCGTGCTGGTTGAAGTCGCCGCGGTCGACGAGCGCCGCGAGCAGTGGAGAGCCCTTGCCGACGACCTTGCATTCGGGCGCATCTTTGTGGATGAGCTCGGCGTACTTGCCGGAGGCGACGGTGAACTCGGTCGCGATCAGACCGACGCTCTTGAGGTGCTCACGCACAACGTACTTTGCCGCTTCCTCCACGATGCTGATGATCTGATAGTCAAAGCAGGGACGCAGACGGTCGGAGAGGGTGGAGATGGTATTGCAGGCGATGGCAGTGCATTTGACGCCGTTGTCACCAAGAAAGCGGAGCATATTGCAGCTTAGATCAAAGATCTGATCTGATGTTTTGTTGCCATAAGGGCAGTTGGCGCTGTCGCCAAAATAAATAATATCCTCACCGGGGAGAATGCGCTGCAATTCGCGCACGACGGTCAGTCCGCCGATGCCGCTGTCCATTACGCCGATGGGATTGCCTGCGTTCAACATGGTTGAAGGCCTCCTTCTTTTTTCTGCGAATATTGTACCACGTGTGCAAAAAAATGCAAGAGAGAAATCATTTTTGCCCTTTATGACAAATATGAGGAAAAGGATTGCAATTTCTCATCTGCCTGATAAAATACTATCTGGTGAGAGTTGGGCATTTTTTGCTGCCCAAAGCGTGCCGCATGGCGGCACAACGGAACAAACAAAAGACGAGAGGTTTGAAACGCTATGACGATTTTCAACTTGATCGCCCTCTTTGGCGGTCTTGCGCTGTTCCTCTACGGTATGCGCCTGATGGGCGACGGACTGAAAAAAGGCTCGTCCGACGCATTCAAGCGCGCAATGGAAAAGGTGACGAACAACCCGCTCGTCGGTTTCCTGCTCGGCCTTGTGGTCACGGCAGTGATCCAAAGCTCCACGGCGACGATCGTGCTGACATCGGGCCTTGTCGGCGCGGGCGTGATGTCGCTGCACCAGTCGATTGGCGTGATTTTGGGCGCAAACGTCGGTACGACGGTCACAGGCCAGATCATTCGCCTGCTCGACGTGAATGCGTCGGAGACGTCGCTGCTCAATTTCTTTAAGCCCTCGACGCTTGCACCCCTTGCGGCAATCATTGGTATTCTGTTCATCATGGTGGTCAAGGGGCGCAAGTCGGATACCGTCGGCTCGATCACCATGGGCTTTGGTATCCTCTTCACCGGTCTTCTTGGCATGACTGCGGCGGTCAGCCCGCTGTCGGAATCCGAAACGTTTGCCAACATGTTCTATCAGCTCTCCGGCCAGCCGGTACTCGGCTTTTTGCTCGGCACGGGCGTTGCGTTTCTGCTGCAAAGCTCGTCTGCGACCATCGGTATTTTGCAGGCGATCTCTACGACCGGCGCGCTGACATTTTCTTCGGTTTACGCCATCATCATCGGCGTCAACATCGGCGACTGCGTGACGACGGCCATCGTCTGCTCCATCGGCTCCGAGGCCGATGCCAAGCGCACGGGTGTCATTCATATCCTCTTTAATATCGCGGGCTCGATCCTCGTCGTTGCCGCACTGATGGTGCTGCGCGGCTTCGGCACGCTGGATCCGCTGTGGGATCAGGTGCTGACTTCCGGCGGCATCGCCAATGTCCACACGGTGTTCCGCCTGTTCTCCGCCATCTTGCTGCTGCCGGTGTGCAACCAGTTTGAAAAGCTCTCGCGCAAGCTCATCAAGGACAATGTGCGCCTTGGCGAGAGCGTCGAGCACGAGCTTTCGCTGCTGGATGAAAAGTTCTTTACCTCTCCCGCCATCGCCCTTTCCGGCGCGGGCGAGGCCATCACCACTATGGCGCGCCTTGCGCGCACGGGCGTGATGAGCGCAATGGGCGTGCTCGACGAGTACAACGCCCATGAGATCAAGGTCATCAATGAAAACGAAGACCACATCGACAAGCTTGCCGACCATGTGGACAACTACCTTATCCGCCTCTCTCCGCACATGCCAAACGGCCACGGCAACGATCTGCTCAACTATTATATCCAGTGCTTCGGCGAGTTTGAGCGCATCGGTGATCACGCCGTCAACCTGACGGAAAACGCGCAGGAGTTCATCGACCGCAACGCGAGCCTCTCGCCTATGGCGCGTCAGGAACTCAAGGTGCTGCGCGAGGTGCTCGGCGAGATCCTTGACTACACGTACAAGGCCTTTGCTGCAACGGATTATGATGCCGCGCGCCGCATCGAGCCGGTCGAGGAGGTCGTGGACGACCTGGTCGCCACGCTGCGCACCAACCATATCCGCCGCGTGCGCGACGGACAGTGCACGGTGTATGCAGGGCTTACGTTCCTTGATATTCTCGTCAATGTGGAGCGCATCGCCGACCAATGCTCGAATATCGGCGTATTTACGCTTTCAATGACGGACGAGCGCATCATGAACAACCATCACGACTATATTCATGCGCTGCATCAGGGCAAGGACCCGCTCTTCAACCGCGCCTATCAGGAAGCGCACGACAAGTATTTTGACGAACTGAAGCGCATCGAGCACGGCAAGTAAACGGGGGCTCCACCGATCACCGGACGATTCCAACCGAAAAATAACGATCAGAGCGTTTTTATGCGCCGCGGCTTGTGTTTGCCGCGGCGTTTTGCTATAATCCAGTGCATAATAACAGCGTGATTCTCTGCAAAGGAGCATGAAACTATATGAAAGTGATTCTTGATGAGATGCTTGCGGCACTTTCGCGCGGCGAGCGCGTGGTGCTGTGCAGCATTCTGGCTTCGTCTGGCTCTGTGCCGCGCGGCGCGGGGGCGAAGATGGCTGTTTTGGAAGACGGCCGTGTGCTCGGCACGATTGGCGGCGGCGCGGTGGAGCGGCTGAGCATTGAGCGCGCACGCCGCGCGCTCAACGACGGCGGCAGCAACGAGCTTAGATCCTACAACCTGCACCCGAGCGAAGTGGCCGGTACGGGAATGATCTGCGGCGGCGCGGTAACGGTTTACTTTCAGCTTTTTTCGCCCGAACAGACAGAAAATATCGCGGTGCTGCGCCGCTGGCGTGACCTGCTCGACAGGGATGTTGACCTCTGGCTGCTGCTCTCACTCGACGGCGACAGCATAAGCGAGTTTCACGTTGTCACGCGCGGAGAGATCCCACAGGACAGAGCGGGCGATTTTTCCACCAAGGCCGTTTGGAAAAACGGCGTGTATGTTGAGCCGCTGCGCCATGCGGGCAGCGTGTACATCTTCGGCGGCGGTCATGTCGGGCGTGCGCTCGTGCCGGTGCTGGCAACGGTTGGCTTCCGCGTGGTGATGTACGATAACCGAGAGAATTTTGCAAAAAAAGAGAACTATCCTGCGGCGAGTGATGTCATTTTCGGGGATTTTTCTGATCTTTCGGACAAGGTAACGCTCACGGCAAACGATTATGCCGTTGTGATGACGCCGGGGCATCAGGCGGACTACGAGATCCTTGCGCAGGTGCTCAGGAGCGATGCGACCTATATCGGCTGCATCGGCAGCCGCACGAAGGTTGCCAAAACGCGCGAGCGTCTGCTCGGCGACGGCTTTTCGGAAGCGAACATTGCGCGCATTCATTCGCCCATCGGGCTTCCCATTCTGGCGGAAACACCGGAGGAGATCGCCATCAGCATCGCCGGCGAGATGATCGAGCACCGCGCCCGCCTTGCCGGGCATCGGCATTGAGGAGGCGCGTATGCAGATCTCATCGCTTTTGCACGTCGGGCGCGGCGTAACGGCCATCATCGGCAGCGGCGGAAAGACGACGCTGATGGAACAGCTCGCAAAAGAGCTTTCGAAAAAGGGCAGGGTCATCCTGACAACAACAACGCACATCCGCCGCCCAGCGCGCTATCCTGTGCTTGAGGGCGCGGACGAGAGCGCCGCTGCCGCCGCACTTGCGGAGAAAAACATCGTCTGCGTCGGCGAAGCGGCGGAAGACGGCAAGCTCTGCGCGCCGAAGATTTCCATCGAAGCGCTCGCACGGCTTGCAGACTTTGTGCTTGTGGAGGCGGACGGGGCAAAGGGGCTGCCGCTCAAGGCACATGAAGCGCATGAGCCGGTCATTCCGCCGTGTGCGCAGCGCGTTGTCACGGTCGTCGGGATCGACGGCATCGGCAGACCCATTTCCGAGGTCTGCCATCGCAGCGCGCGTTACGCGCAGCTTGCGGGCGTGGACGAAGAAACGACCGTTACGCCGGAGATCGCCGCGCGCGTCGTCAACGCCGAGAACTATGGCGACCGCGTTTACATCAATAAGGTCGAATCTGCCGCCGATTATGAGGCGGCGCAGACCATGGCAAGGGAATTTTCCTGCCCGGTTATCGCGGGCAGCCTGCATCAGGGGGTATATGTATGCTTGTATTGATTCGCGGCGCAGGAGATATCGCAAGCGGCGCCGCCATGCGATTGTGGCGCTGCGGCGTCGACGTGGTGATGACCGATCTGGAGCGGCCGACGGCCATTCGCCGCACAGTCGCCTTTTCTGACGCCATCGTCCACGGGAAAACGACGGTCGAGGGGCTGCGCGCCGTGCGCGCGGAGAACGCCGCGGAGGCGATGAAGCTGCTGCGCGAGGGTGTGCTGCCCGTTTTGCCTGACCCTGAGTGCCGGTGTCGCGAGGAGCTTGCGCCCGATGCGCTTGTGGACGCGATCCTTGCCAAGCGCAACCTTGGCACGAAGATCACTGACGCGCCCATCGTTGTGGGCGTCGGCCCGGGCTTTACAGCGGGCGAGGACTGCCATGCAGTCGTGGAAACGATGCGCGGCCACACGCTCGGGCGTGTCATCTACTCCGGCAGCGCGATCCCGAATACAAATGTTCCCGGACTCATCGGCGGCTTTGCGGGCGAGCGCGTGCTGCGTGCGCCGTGCGACGGCATTTTTACTGCCGTCCACCGCATCGGCGACACGGTCGAGGAGGGCGAGACCATCGGTTTTGTCGACGGCACACCGATGAAGTGCACCATCGGCGGCGTGCTGCGCGGCGTGCTGGACGACGGCGTGCGCGTCAAAAAGGGCATGAAGTCCGGCGATGTTGACCCGCGCTGCAAGGCGGAATACTGCACGACGGTCTCCGATAAGGCGCTCGCCGTCGGCGGGGGCGTTGTCGAGGCGGTACTGTATCTGCACGCAAAAACACAGGGAAGAAGATAAGCTATTCCTCTTAATTGAAAAAGGAAAAAGCTGAACGGGCATTGCCCGTTCAGCTTTTCTCTTATTCGTGCTTGTAGATGCGGCGGTTGTCGAGCGCAAAGACGCGCTGGCTGAATTCGCCCGCCTTGAGCGGCGCGAGCACCTCGCGGTAGATCTCCATGCGGCTGTCGATCTGGTCGATGAGGGAGAGAAGCTCCGCCTCCGCGCACTGAGGAAGCACCGCCGCGCCGAACTCCGGCTGCCCGTGGTGCGAGAGGATCAGATGCTCCAGCAGCATCGCCTTTTCTTCGGGCAGGTCAAGCTCGGCGGAAAGCGCGGCGATCTCCTGCGCGCCCATGACGAGGTGCCCTAAGAGCTGCCCCTTCGTCGAGTAGTCGGTCACAAGGCCAAGCTCGGAGAAGGAGAATTCCTGCTCCTTGGCAAAGTCGTGCAGCAGCGTGCCGGTGAGCAGCAGGCTGCGGTTCACGGTATCGGCATACTGCGCGGCAAGAAAATCGGCAAGGCGCAGCATGTTGAGCGTGTGCATCAGAAGACCGGACAAAAAGCCGTGATGTACGCTCTTGGCGGCGGGAATGGTGCGGAACGCCGCTTCGTGGCGGTGGAGCATCTGCTCGCACACGGCGCGGTAGTCGAGATCTTCGATCGTGGCGACGAGCGCCTTGACCTCGTCATAGCCTGCTTCGCGGTCGATGGGTGCGACGCTCACAAGGCGCGCAACATCGACAGGGTCGCTCTCTTCGGCAAGGCGCAGCCTGTCGACCGTGAGCTGCGGCATGCCGCGGTAATCCGACACGCTGCCGCGTACCTTGAGTACCTTTCCGGTGTCGCGTTCGCCGATGGGGCCGCTGTAATCCCAGACTTTTGCTTCGATCGTGCCGCTCGTGTCGGCGTGCACTGCGCTCAAAAACGGTTTGCCGCTTGCCGTCACCTTGGAAAAAGCAGCTTTGAGCAGGTAAAAACCCTCCACGTCCATGCCGCGCTGCATCTGTGCAATGGAAAGACCGGTTTCCATGATATAAACCTCATTTCTGCCCGCCTCGGCGGGCGTTTCTTTCATAACAGGAAACATTATAGCACGATGCGGCGGGGAGCGCACGAAAAAATTATGTTACTTTTTTTCCTGCCGGGCGCGTTCGAGCCAGTCCTTCCCCTCGGTGAAGCGCGCGACGAGAAACGTGACAACATAGTCGCCCGCGGCGTTGATCATTGTGGCAGGCGGGTCGACGAGGTTGCCGATCGTGACGGCGATGGGGTAGGCAATGGCCATTTGGGAGGGGAAGAAGAGCGAGCAGATGATGTATTCGCCGATGTAACCGCCGCCGGGAATACCGCTCATGGCAACCGAGCTGAATACGGCGACGAGCAGGATCTTGGCGGTCAATCCCGCGCCCTCAAACGGAATACCGAATACGCCGAAAAGGAACGCGATCTTCAGCACGCAGCTGAAGCACGAGCCGTCCATGTGCATCGTTGCGCCGAGGGGGAGAACAAGATCGGAAATGTCGCGCGGTACGCCGCTGTCCTCCGCGGCCTGTAAGTTGGTCGGAATGCTTGCAACGGAAGAGCAGGTGCCGAGCGCCGTGACGGCAGGTCGAAGAATGTGGCGCCGCATGACGGCAACGCCCGCCCTTCCACCGCCAACGCGCGCGTAGAGCGGGAAGGCGATGAGCGCGTAGGCGAGGCAGAGCGGGTAATAGATGAGCAGCGCGCGGCCGTAGGAAGCGGTGATCTGCGCGCCGTAGGTCGCAACGAGGGAGGCGAAGAAACCAAAAAACGCGACGGGGGCATAGTAGGAGATGAGGGAGACAAGCTTCAAAAGGCAGTTCGTCATATCCTGCAAGAACTTTGCCGTCAGGCAGTCTGCCCCGCCGCTCAGGTTGACGGCGAAGCCGGTGAGAATGGAAAAGACGATGAGCGGCAGCATTGCGCGGCGGGACAAAAGCGCGGCAAAATCCTCGACCGTGAAGAAATTGACGAGCAGTTCCGCGATGCCCGCCTGTTCGTCAACAGCGCCCGCCGCTGCGTCCGTCCACGGCTTGAGCACCGGGGGATAGAGGCGCATGAGAATGACCATGATGACCGAGGCGATCAGCCCTGTGACGACAAAGACGAGAAGCGTTGTGCCCATGATCTTTCCCGCGCGCCTGGGACTTTTCATGCAGGCGATGGAGCCTGCAAGCGAGCAGAAAACGAGCGGCACGACGATGCAGAACATGAGGTTGATGAAGATGGTGCCGAGCGGCGAGAGACAGGCCGCCTGCGGCCACAGCGCGCCCAGCACGCACCCGAGCACGATCGAGAGCAGCATCGCGCCGAGAAATCCGTAGGTGCGGAAAAACGAACGAGACATAGAATTCCTCCCTTAAAAAATTGCGTTCAACACAATATAGCGGGAGAACTTGGACAATATTCGACTGCGCAAAAAAGAGGCGCGGCCACCGGCCGTGCCCCTTTTCACATTTATTCCAATTCGAATGCGCCGGTGTAGAGCTGGTAGTATGTGCCCTTTTCCGCGATCAGCTTTTCGTGGCTGCCGCGCTCGATGATGCGCCCGTGGTCAAGCACCATGATGACGTCGGAATTCTTGACGGTGGAGAGACGGTGGGCGATGACGAACACCGTGCGGCCTTCCATCAGCTTATCCATGCCGCGCTGGACGATGGCCTCGGTGCGCGTGTCGATGGAGGACGTTGCCTCGTCGAGGATCATCACCGGGGGGTCTGCCACCGCCGCGCGGGCGATGGAGATGAGCTGGCGCTGACCCTGCGAGAGGTTCGCGCCGTTGTTGGAAAGCTCGGTTGCGTAACCCTGCGGAAGACGCGAGATGAAGTCATCCGCGCCGGCAAGCTTTGCCGCGGCGATGCACTCTTC